>JAEEGL015032219.1_pt1 | contig 55233 bp, 53 predicted proteins | sample 9134231 | NCBI WGS metagenome assembly JAEEGL01 (sample SAMN16246548, study PRJNA631951) | gut metagenome | biome: gut microbiome; feature: rumen; material: fiber-attached | host: Bos | place: Iran: Karaj | collected 2018-10
AAAGTATAAAGATACGGTATACATACGTATGGACAAGGGCGACGAGATCGTCGGCGGCATACTGGATATCTGCGGAAAAGAAAAGATATGCTCCGCCGTTTTCAGCGGGATAGGCGGCTGCAGCGAGGCTCAGATCCAGACCTTTATCCCGGAAAGCGGAAGTTTTGAAACGAGGACCGTTCAGGGCATGCTTGAGCTCGTCTCACTTAACGGCAACGTTGTTTCTGACACCGGTGGACTTTTTGCCCATACTCACGTCTTGTTTACATATAAGGACGGCAACGGAGCTCACTGCGTTGCGGGAGGACATATCAAAGCAATAACGGTCCTCTATACTGCGGAAATCGAGCTGAGACCGGTTCAAGGCGGAACGATCGGCCGTCAGTATGACCCCGAAACAGGTACAGGGTTCTGGAGTTTTGAATAACAGAACGTTACACAAAAGAACGATACGGGAGAAACGAAGACTTTTTGGCGATGCATTGTGATGCGTTGACGATAAAAACAGATGTATGGCGTATGTTGACTTCAAAGAAATTAAAAATCCGTCCTCTGCAGATTGATTGCTTAAAGCGGAAGCATTTGGAAAGTATCTTCCCGGTGGTGAGTTTTCTCTCTTTGTAATTCATAAGTAATCCAACCAAACGGAGAATTTTTTTTTTGCACGAATATAAAAACGGTTGGTTGTATTTTTTTATCCCTTATGATATAATGTGATCGTAATAAGGAGGTAAAGCGATGAGCATAGGAATCATTATATCGGAAAAACGAAAAAAGCTCGGCTTGAGTCAGAAAAAACTCGGAGAGTTGCTTGGAGTTTCCAATCAGGCTGTTTCGAAATGGGAAAACGGAACGATCGCGCCGGACATTTATCTTCTTCCGCAGATTGCCGCAACACTGAAAATAACTCTCAACGAGTTGTTTGGGATCGAAGATCAAAAAAAGGTCTCGCAAAAAACGACGGCAGACACCTATCCGGAAGCCGCTTTTGACGATTTGCACCTGTCGTTTTTTCAAGCATCCCGATGCCGTTTTTCATCGGGCAGCAAAACGGTTGATGAGCAGTTGAAGTATCAGAGAGAATATCTGAAAAAAGGCGATATGCTTGGATGTCTCTCAAATACACACGGCGCAGTAGTGATACGCGACGAATTCGCTTTTATCGATACGAGTTTCAAGGACGGCGATATAGGGCGGTTTTGCACTGCGGAGTGCGGAAATATTCTGAAAGCGTTGTCTGACCCTTCTGTCCGAAAAATAGTTTGTTATCTCTACACTGAAGGCTTTAAAAGAAGCAAGGTGAGCCATACGAAGTTTTATTTGTCGGAAATCATGGAATCATGCGGGCTTTCCGAAGATACGGTCGTTGCAGTGATTTGCGCCCTTTCCTCTGCAAACATAGTTACGAGTTTCAGTGATGATGACGACGATGAAAAGCAGGTCTCCTGCCAGGTTTCGTTTTCAAAAATGCTGTATGCCGCAGAGATTTTCAGACTTGCAAGTATGATATTCGAAGGAGATTCCTGGCTTGTTGTCAGAGACTCTTCCATGTTTAAGGATTATTCGTTTGAATCCTGCGCTGATCAAAAATGAAAAGTAAAACTGAGATCATAACAAAAAAATCCTGTGCGTAAGTGCAGGATTTTTTTCTTTTTCTATAATATTATAATCAGATAAAACCCCGCGCAAACGTTTTTTCTGAAACTGCTCTTGAAAACGATTAATAAAGCAGATACAAATATTTTTTAATGATTCCTCTTGAAAAATAGGAATATTTCGGGTATAATACAAAAATAGAAGGAAAAAAACAGCGCCAGTGAATGCTGTTTTCAGCGATCGGCGTTTTGATCCTCAGAATAAAGAACGCCGAATGAAAAAACAAATTGAGTTTTCAGACGTCATGTGCCGAAAGAAAACGGTCTCGGCATTGAAGACGAAGTATTTTTGACAACCGAAAAGTCCCGCAGGAATGCGGGACTTTATTTATATATTTATTTTTATTTATAACGAATAAAAATGAAAAATGTTTACTTTTCAAGTTTCCAGGTTTCCGGGTCTGAAAAAATGCAGAAGCATCCGGGTTCGAATTTTCCCGAAACATTTCTGTTTATCGCAAGCGCGCCGCCAGAAAAACAGAGGGGAACAAAGGGAAGCTCTTCCTGAAAAAAGCTGAGAAACGTTCTCATATCGGTCTTTCCCGAATAAAAATCCGAAACGGATGCGAGAAATTCTTCCGCATAAGGCTGCTGTTCAGGCAAGAGCGTTCTGGCAGACGTTACAAGCTCGTTTGCCATTACCGAGCCGATGTCCATGTTCGGGAACAGATTCATCTCTCCGATAAAGATATCGTATTCGCCTGCAAGAACAGCGGCTGTCATCTCGTCCCACTTAAGCGTTTTCACAATTGCGTCAAACCCGAAGCTTTTCAGGTTTTCCGCGATATGCTCCGCGATCTCCGTTTTTATTACGCTTTCCTGATTGACAAGTATTACAAGCTCGAAGGGCTGTCCTTTCCATGTTCTGTGCGTTCCGGAAAGAGTAAGAGCCGCTTCGTTGAAAAAATCATGAGCCGTGGCGGAAGAATAAATGCTCGGGTTAAGGTCCGCCTCTTTCGTGACTGACCAGTCGGGGTTGAACGGATACCACGTTCCCCTTGAAGCCGATGAGAGAATTGAAGAAACGAGTGCCTCTCTGTTTACGGCGTATGTCAGACCTTTGACCGCCTGCGGAGCCGCAAAATACTCTTTGTTTCTGTTGACAACGGCAAAAATAAGGTTGTTCGTGGTGAAATCCTTGATCTCAACAGTGCCGCGAAAAGACGAGCTGCCTTCCGAAAGATCGGCGTAGGAGAGGTGAACGTTGCCGTAATTGACGTTGTAAAGCAGTTCTTCGGAATTTGAAAATGCAAGAAGATCTATTCTTTCCGTTTCGGGGACAGTTTTTGCGTTTCCGTTCGCTGTCAGAAACATTCCGCCTTCGTCTGAATTGAATATATAAGGACCTGAACCTGTCGGTATCTGACGTATGTCGCTTCCGGCCTTGATTATCGGAATCGACATCAGGTTGATGTTGTAAATATTGTCGGACGTAAACCGTACGGTAAAAATATATGTGTCCGTATCGTCATATCCCGCTATCATTGAAAAGCGGTTTCTGAATACCGAATCCTGCTCGCTTGCCTTGGCAAAAGAATATACGCAGTCCGATGCCGTGATATGAGATCCGTCGGAAAACAAAGCGGTTTCATCAATATAAAAAACCGCCGTATTACCCGAAATATCAAAAGATTTGCATATCTGAGGCACTGCATTCAGCGAAGAGTCAAGCTTTATCAGCGAATCGTAGCAAAGAGAGATGATATCTCTGTTTGCGGTGCTTTTGCTGACGTACGGCGATATCTGTTCACCCGAATATCTCGCTATAGTAAGGCGTCGGGGAGTTTCTGCAGTAATTTCGCCGTCTTCGGGCTCTTCCGGCTCGTCAAGCACCGATGACGTAAAAAAATCGGTAAACGTGCATGACGACAGTATTGCGGCTATAAGCACCGCAACTGCCGCAGTAAGAAAAAAGGATCTTTTCACTGTTCGGATTTGGATCCCGAATAAGACTGTTTGAGCTGATTCAGCGTGCTGAGAGCATCACCGAGAGACTTTTCACTTTCATTAATAACACCGTCTATATAAGAAATGGTAACATTTCTCATCTTTATGGCGTCCTGTCTTGCCTGTTCAACCAGTTTTTCAGCGCGTTCGTTCGCAATGGTGGTGATCTGCTGCTCGTTTATAAGCTGTTCCGCTTCCGCCCTTGCATTTTCAAGGATCTGTTCCGATGCTTTCTTCGCTTTTGAAAGCATGAGCTCGGAATTCTTCTTTGCGCGTTCAACGATTATATCAGCCTCTTCTTTTGCTCGTGCAGCGGTTTTGTCTTTCGCGTCAAGGACCTCTTTGGCTTTTTTGAGCTCCTGAGGCAGACTGCTTCTGAGAGACTCGATAATGCTGCGCAGATTGTTTCCGTTTACAATATATTTGTTGCTTGCAAGAGGAAGTGTCCACGACTCTTCAAGAAGGTTTTCAAGGTCGTCGAGACTTTTGTTGAATTCACTGATCATTGTTGTTTTCCTTTCTGGCTTAATCTTTATTCAAACGGAGAATCCGTGTCCTCCAAAAAGTGCTTTATTAATTGCCGAGCCGGTTTTTCAGCTTTTGCGCGATCTCTTCCGTTATTACGGGGTTTACGAATTTCGAAAGGTCGCCTCCGTAAGAACCGATGTCTCTGACAGCGGTAGAGCTTATGAAAACCTGGTCTGCATAAGACGGAATGAAAACGGTTTCAAGCCCCGGCACGACAGCGTCGTTGATAAGAAAGAGATTATACTCATATTCAAAATCCGATGTTCCCCGCACTCCTTTTACCATTGCGCTCACGCCCAGATCAACGGCAAGATCGGCAAGAAGTCCGTTTGAGGTAACAACCCGTATGTTTTCGTTATCCGCAAATACCTTTTTTGCAAAACCCGTTCGTTCTTCTATGGAAAAAACGGTCTTTTTATCTATGTTGTCAAGGACCGCAACGTAAACGGTGTCAAAAAGCTTCGCCGCGCGGCGTATAATGCTTTCGTGACCGAGCGTTATTGGATCGAATGTTCCGGGACAAATTGCGCTTCTCACTGCATATCCTCCTTTGATTTATAGATAAGAACGGATGCAATGCCGTATTTTCGCCTGTCCGTAAGGATCAGTCGTCCTTCCTCCTCAGGCAGTGTTTCCACATATTTGCACTCAACTATCACCGTTCCGCCCGCATTAAGGCACGAGTCTTTTTCGCCTATGACAGCCAGCGCTCTCTGCGTCAGACCTCTGTCGTATGGCGGATCAATAAAGATAACGTCGAATTTTTCCGATGTTGTCTTAAGATATTTTCTGTAATCGCCGTAAAAAACCGTGAAGTTTGTAAATCCAGTTTTTTTGAGGTTTGCCCTGATAAGGTCTGTCGCGGCTTTTTCATTGTCGCAAAAAACAGCCTTTTTTGCTCCGCGGCTCAGGGCTTCTATTCCCATCTGTCCCGACCCCGCAAAAAGGTCGAGAAAAACGCCGTCTATTCCGTCGTGTATCAGATTGAAAACAGATTCCTTCGTTCTGTCTGCTGTCGGGCGTATCGGTGAGTCCTGCGCAGGGGAGAGAAGCTTCATACCGCGCTTTGCCCCGGTTATTACTCTCATGCTCAACCCTCCCGATCATACAGAATAGAGATAAACAATATCTCATTTCATATTATACCAAATATAAATCGAAATTTCAATAGTTTTTCTCGAAATAATTCATACTTTTTTTATTGAAAAAGCCGTCATTTTATGATAATATAAAAAAAATACACGGGAAAACTGGAAAAATGAACGTAATAACTGAAAAAAATCTGTTTTTTCTCGATATGGACGGCACCGTCTATCTTGAAAACGAACTGATCCCCGGCGCGGCGGAATTTATCGACACGCTTATAAAAACAGGAAGAGACTATGTTTTTATGACGAATAATTCTTCAAAAAGCGCCGAGCTTTATCTTGAAAAACTCAAAAAAATAGGACTTCCTGCCGGCAAAGAAAATATATTCACGTCCGGTATGGCTGCCGCAGTATATATAAAGCAGCAAAAGAAGTCGGCGAGAGTTTACGTTGTTGGCACGTCGTCTCTCAGAAAAGAGCTATCTGAAAGCGGTCTTGAAATATCCGAAGACGGCAAGGGGGAGATCGACTACCTGCTTGTCGGTTACGATACTGAACTTGGATATAAAAAACTCGAAATTGCGTGCGAGCTTCTTTGCGAAGGCGTTCCGTTTCTTGCAACAAACCCGGACGTGGTATGTCCCGTGAGAAACAAAAGATATCTGCCCGACTGCGCAACGATTTGCTATATGCTCGAAAAAGCCACTGGAAAAACTCCGTTTTATATCGGAAAGCCGCGGGCGCAAATGGCTCTCACCGCTATTGAGTGGAAGGGCGGCAAAGCAGAAAAATCGGCGATAGTAGGCGACCGACTTTATACCGATATCGCATGCGGAAAGAACGCAGGCATATATTCCGTACTCGTCCTTTCCGGTGAAAGCACCGTTGAAGATATTGAAAAATACGGCGTTATGCCGGATCTTACCGTAGACAGCGTTAAAGACTTAACGCCGATGCTTCTTTGAAATTGCTGCAGATACGAAAAATGTGATTGACAATATTCACGTTATGTGATATATTCTTTCCGGGAACAGTCAGTCAGTCCGACCGCGGGCTGCTCCGGAAAGGAAATGAAAATGGAAAAAATAACTGTAGACGCCTTCCGACGGATGCTGATTCCCGCTGGTTGGCGTCAAATCAATGTAGGCAACGATTCCTGCGCGGAATCTGCGGAGATAGAAGTACCGAGATATTACGGAGCCGAGAAAACGGATCTTTCGGTATATCCGATGTATCTTAAAACGGTTTCCGCGCTCGGCAGAGACGACATTCTTCTTGAACCGCAGGTTTATGATGATAAAATAACAGCCGTCTGGACTCTGCGCCCTCCGCAGACTTCATGCAGCGGACCGCTGTTTTTGCAGCTGCGTTTCGAGGGCAATGATTTCAAATGGGAGACCCCGATCTCTCAGATAGAAATACTCCCCAGCGCAGATGCTCAGCCCGTTGTGCCCGCAACGCCTTCCGCATATGAAGAATGGCTGAGAAACGTTCAGGCGGCAGCCGACTCGATCCTTGATCTTACCGTGTCCGCACAAAGCGTGTCCTGCGGAACTCCAGCATCTGTTGAAAAAACGGAGGACGGCGAAGTTTGCAATCTTCATTTCGGCATCCCCGAAGGCACGCAAGGCCCGCCCGGCAACGGCATTGCACGCATCGAAAAAACGTCTGCAGTCGGAAACGTCGACACATATACGATCACAATGACAGACGGTTCGACTTCAACGTTTACGGTAACAAACGGCGAAACTGATCTTTCCAATGCTGTGCGGTTCGACGTTTCTCAGTCAAAAACGGAGGAGGAGAAAAGGAGAGCGCAGAAAAATATCGGAATAAGAGAAATCATTTATTCCAATGAGGGTAAAGCCTGGATAGCGCAGGAAAACGTGGATTTACCGAGTGTAAATAATTATCTTAGAATAAGTAAATTGAATGCGGGAACTGAATACAGAATTGTACTGAGATTTAACGGAAGTGCAAGCAGATTCAGTAACGCTAAGTTATCGACCGGCTCTTCACAAAGCGGTGTTATAGCAACATTTTTAGCCGCGGATTTTGTTGGCGAAAGTTGGGTGACCGGTAAGGAAATAACCTATACGCCTGAAAGCAACGCTATTGTTTACTTCTGGCTTCAGTTTAATAGTGCTTATACCGGCGGAACGACTTGTTCGTTCGAGATATATAATAAGGACTGGGAAGAAGTTAACGTTATTGAAGAAACCGAAGAAAAACTGCAGGGCGAGATTGATGATAATAAATACGAAATATATCTTGAAGATGAGTATAACCTGCTTCCGCCCGACGGGTATGAAGTTAATAAAAGAATAGGCACGAGCGGTGTTGTATCAACTGAGACAGGCAAGGTCGTTTCTGATTATTTCGAAATTGATCCGAGTATGGGATATATCTGCAACTGGGCAAAAACAGCAAGTCTGGTACGAGGAAACAGCGACTTATCGGGAAATCTGAATTGTCTGGAAAGGTACAGCTTTGCGTTCTTTGATGAGCTTAAACAGGTAATACCGTTTTCAGGCGATACGAATGCCCCAAGTAAAGCAATCCCTCCGAACGCAAAATATATGAGAGTAACGATACCGAGAGAGGACCTGTATCCGCTTGCAAGGGTTATATATGGAAACTATACAAGTCAGCCTATTGTAAGATTGAGAGACTATGCAAAAAGACAGGTAAGTCCGTGGAATGAAGCAAATACAGGGTTTGAAGATTTCTCGATGGTGATGTTCGGAGACAGTATCACGCACGGTTCGCTTTCTGTACCTGATAAACCGACAAGCTATGTTGATTTTGCTAATGATTATTTACACAGTAAGATAGTGAACTGCGGCTTCGGCGGAACGCGTATGTATGGCGACACGAGCAGCGGGGTAGGTCTGTTCTCGTTTGCAGGATTATGCGAAGCTATTGTTAGTGACGATGAAAACAAATGGGCGAGCAGAATAGCGTATGCACAGACCGATAATACTTCTTATCAAATTCAGTTAAATAAACTTATGGCTGTTGACTGGACAAAAGTAAAGGCTATAGGACTTATGTACGGTGCTAATGACTTTACGAATAATTCACCTATCAGTTCAACATATAGTGATGCAAACACTTCATTCAACGGTGCGTGCGCTTACGGTCTGAAGCTGCTGCTTACGAAGTATCCGCATTTACAGGTACTTATTATGACACCGTTTGACAGAACCGCAACGGGTAGCGATATATCCACGCTGTCAAGCGTTGTGCCTAATGGGGCAGGATATTATATGAAAGATTACGGTGAAAGCCTTAAGCTCGTACAGGAAAAATACTGCTGCCCATTGGTGGACACAAGAAAGCTTTTTGGCATCAACGAATATACGATATTTGAATATTGCAGCGACGGCGTGCATCCTCGAACAAATCTCGGTCAGCAAAGACTGGGCTGGCTTTTTGCTCAGGCAGTAAAAAACAATATCGCTCCGTTCAGGTGAAAAATGAAAAGAAAAATCGAATATAAGAAAATTGCCCTCGCTCTTATCGTGGTGTTCGCTCTGACCCACATCACGATAGGGCGGTGCGCCGAGCTGTTCGGACTGGTCGTTGACTCGTCTGTCGATGTCGCTCTTGTCTATTGCGTTATCGGAGCGTTCGCCTCTTACTGCATAGCATCAGCAACAGACAAATACGGTATGAACAAATTCGGACAGGGCGCAAAAATAGGCGAAGAGTACGAACAGGGAGACGGAACGGAATGAATGTTGCGGAAATGACGGCGCTTATTGCCGAGTTTGCGGCGCTGATTAGCGTCATCGTCACGGAAATAGTATCAATAACAAAGGTGTTTGACGGTCAGCGATGTCTGCTCCGCTCCGAAATGCTGAAAATCTACTTCAAGCACCAACAGGAAAAAGCTCTGCGGCAATATGAATACGAAAACTTCTTTCTGCTTTTTAACGCATATAAAAAGCTCAAAGGCAATAGTTTCATTGACAAAGTAGCGGAAGAAGTCAAAGAATGGACGGTCGTCAGATAACCGTCTGCCTGATTTGATATCGCTGTTTTTTTGACGAAATCGTCTGAAAGCGCGCATAAAAATACCCGGAAAGCAGAAGATATTCTTCTTTCCGGGTTTATTTTTTTACTGTTTTCAGCTCAGTTCATACGCCTTTTTTGCTTCTTCGAGAGTCCGTTCGTTTTTCTTTTTTGTCAGAATATATATCCAGAACGCTATCGCGCCTGCGACGGTCACCCCGTATAGGATAAGAAAAGGTATGATATCCGAAAGCTCAAACGATGAAAGCTTTCCGTCATGCATAAGCTTTTTCAGCGGTGATGAGCCTGATGCGACCGAATGAAACGCGCAGAGAGCTTCCGCAGTTGATTCAGGATCTGCAAGCGTATCTGAAACGTATTTTCTGTAAGAGCCGTCGCTGTTTTTATATGTGACAAGCAGTTCGGGCATCTTTTTCCAGATTCCAGCGTTCGTGTTTTCTCCGATATCTGAAAGCGCTGCGGTAACTTTTGCCAGAGTCGCGCATGATCCGTCTGCAAAAGAGCCGTCTTCGTTCTGAATTTCGTTGAGCCTCTCCACTGTCTTTTTAACACAGTTGTAAACCTCCGTAGACGCGGTATACGGTTCAAGCGCTTCAAGCGCGAGTGCGGCTGTTTCAATATCTTCATTATCTGAACCGGAAATATTGAAAAATCCGTTTTCATCCTGGCATGATATGATATATTTTACCGCTTTTTCACTTGAAAAAACAGTATTTGATGTTTTCAGCGCGATCATTGCCAGACACGTGTCGTTAAAGGATCCGAAACTGCCGTCTTCGCTCTGCATCGAGGCAAGCTTTGCGGTTTTTTCCGCGTCAGCCGCTTTGCCTGATGCGGCGTTCATCAGTATGTCTGCCGCGAGGAGTTCCGCGCCTTCCCTGTTTTGCAGATATGAATCGGGCGAGACGGTAAAACCGGAGTATACAAGAGCGAGATATTCGTCAAGGAGGGTGCCGTCAAGCTTGTCTCCGTTGGCGATATAGTAGTTTTCAATGGATTTCGTTTCATAGGCGGAATTCGTGCTTTCCGCTGTCGAGCAGACCGTGAATAAAAGCGCCGATGCAACTGTGAGACAAACAATCAGTGCTTTTTGTATTAGTTTAGTCATTTTTTCGCCTTTCAGTTATCGTTTGTTTCGGGATTTGCAATCTGGATATCTTTGGCAAGCTGAACGGCAATAATATCGGAAAGAAGAATCTGCTGGGCTTTGCCTGCATCTAAATCTTCTTTCAGATGTGACAGCGCCGCAGTCCATGCCGCGATCTTTTCGGCGTTTGCTTTTGAGGAGAGCGTGTATTCCGCAAGCTCGGATACCGATTTTGCATAGATATCGTTTGCCTGCTTCAAAAATGCGTCGGAGGCGTCGTCCGCGGTTTCCTGCTGTTCGGGCTGCGTTTCTTCGGGCTTATCTTCCTGCTCGATTTCGGGCTGTGTTTCCTCGACAAATTCAGTCAGCTGTGCAGCAGCCTCTTTCAGCGCGTTGAGCTGTGCAACGCAAACCGAAACTTTTTCGGTATCTTTCGCCGCCGCAAGCTCCGCTGTTCCGAGCGCTCTGGAATATCTGTCCCATGATTCCGCCGTGTATGCCGAAGACGATTTTACCGAAGCCGCTATTTTATCGATCTCTTTTTTCATCAGATCGTCTATGATAAGCGAATTTTTAGCCTGAAGTATCGCAGCGTCAAGCTTTTTGATCTCATATTTCAGATCTTCCGCCGTAAATGTTGAAAGCTTTGCGGCATATATGGCTTTTGCATCCGCCACTGCGGTTCCCAGGTCCGTAACGAACATATTCGGTTCGGAAAGGTCGTAACGGTCGTAAAGAGCCTGTGCTTCTGATATTTTCTGATCAAGATTCTTTACCGTGACAAGGTTGTCGCGTCCCGGTTTTTCGTATTCCTCTATTGCGGCAAGAAGCTTTGAGAGGTTTTCTGCCGCATAGTCGATATCCGCAGTGGGAACCGTTTTATCGTAGCTTACGTTGAGAGCGTCGGAATATGCCTGTCTGAAAAGCTCGCAAAGAAGCTTATAGTAGGGGGTCGCGTCGGTCTGGTCGATAGTCTTTGATTTTGCCTTGTCTGCAAGCGCGTCAAGCGCGGTGGCTTTATATGATGCAATGTATGAAAGCGTGTATCTTGAAAGAGTGAAGTTGACCTGGGAGAGCGTTTCGAGAAGCTCTTCGGCTTCGGGAACGGTGATCTCGTATCCTACTGTCTTTGTCTGACGGTCAACAGATGCAACAAGAAGCTGCGCGCGGTCAAAGTCCGCATTCGTTTTTTCTGCAAAATCTCTTGAATAGTTGCCCGTATACGTCGCTCTGTTTGCAACGATCACTTCAAGAGGCGTTATAAGGTTGGCAGTGATCCTGTCTCCGTCAAAGCTGTAACTGTTTGAGGCTCGGGTCTCATCTGCAGATGCTGCAGAAACCGTGAACGCAAAATATTTATATCCCGGTTCGGGGGACGCTACCATACCGTTCGAATCGAGGACGATACGGTTTTTCAGCGCAGAGCCCTTGCCGTCCAGGATCGATCTGAACATCTCGTATGCGATATCCGAAGAACCGTAATACTGCTTAGCCTGGGTTTCGGTGCCGGAAACAAAGGAGTTGAAGCATTCTCTTCCCTGTCCGTTCAGAAGTTCAGAGACAGCGTGATAAAAACGCTCTGCGGCAACGAAAGACTTCGCGGAGGAAGCGTTTTCGTTAATGGCGGTGATGGCATCGTTGCAGCAAAGTATCATCGTTGTGAAAGCGCCGGATTTATAGTTCGCGCGGTTTGCAGGGTCGATGCCGTCGGGTACCGTTGCGGAAACGTCTGTTATGTAAAGTCCGGAAGAGGTATCGGGTGTCAGACGGAATATATCGGCTGTGTTTCTTGCTTCATACTGAACTTCGAAGGCGTATACCGCCATATCGCGTTCGGTCATCCGGACAGATTTCTTAAGAACGTCAAGCATGTTTTCGGTATCTGAAAGAAAATCGGAATAACCGTAAAGATCTGCGGTTGAAGAGGACGTAAGAAATGCGTAGGAATTTCCTTTTTTATAATCGCAGTATTCTTCTGCGGCGTTGAAGATCTTATCCGCCGAGAATATCCTTGCATCGTCAACGTTATCAACTTTCCACGCCGAAGCGAGGATCTTTTTGAGAATAGCTTTTGAGGACGGAGTGAACGAAACGGCGTATGCTTTGCCTGTTGCGGGACATACCGGGGGAACAGACGTGCCGAAGATGAAAGAATAAGAGTTGATGAATTCTTCTATGGGCAATATTTCCCTTTCGGTCTCTGAACGCAACACTGGCACGGTTTTTGCAACTTCGGCTGCAAGCGCGCAGGCATAAGCCCTTGTTTCGTCAATCAGTCCCGCGTAAAGCGATTTGGACGGTATGAGAGTGAATGTAAACGGATCTGTGGTTATTTTTGCAGCGTTTGCACTGTAATAATTCTGCGAGGGAACAGTGATTCTCACTTCGGGACCGGCAACGTTTTTCAGCCTTTCCGCAGCGGCTGACGCTCTTTCGTAAAGCTGCGCCGCGGTGTCGCCCGAAACGCCTTCATATTTCGAAACAAAGTCGGTAAGCTTTGAAACCGTGTCTTTTTCCGCGTTTACGTCAGCAGATGAGAGGATACGGTCGCTCATGGGGCTGAGGCGCGATACGGACTGCGTGAAATTCTCCGCAAGGTCCTGCATCGCGGCAAGAGAAATGAAATTGAGGAAATACGGGTTGTCGTCAACAAAGAAAATAAGCGTTTTTATTGTTGTGTAGTTTATGCTCATCGCATTCAGATCGGTGGAATAATCGTCTGAATAGGGAAGGATATATTTTGCGAAAATATCGCCGAGGCTTTTCAGCTTCATATACGCAACCGCTTTTTCCGCAATATCCGGATTCGCGTTTTCGCCGCTGAGGACTATTGAGCAAAGATCGTTGTATGCGTGACGCGCTCTGTCAAACGAAGTGAGAAAATCGTAATAAAGCGTTTTGCCGTCCTTCTGCGCTCTGAGATTCGAATATGCCGTTTCAAAAGCCGTAAGGCGTGCCGCGGTATCGATCGATGCGTTAAGAACGTCGTATGAAAACGTTTTTTTCGTAAAAGACGATGAGTCGAGATATCCCGTCATAACAGGCGTGTTTTTTCTGAATCTTTCGTCCAGATACGGATAAAGCCCGCTCTCCTGCGTGCAGAACGTTTCGGAATAGTCCTTTCTATAATAAGTCGGCTTTGACGTTCCTTCGCCTATCTGATCCTCAAGCGCTTTGATTATCCTGTAAATACAGTCTATCGCATAAGAGGCAAGGTCTTTTCTTGAATCGTTGAATTCATCCGAAAAAGCTCCGTCATCGTCGCCGCACATTCCGTAGACGTCGATAGCAAAATTCAGCGCGTTGGAAATATTGTATTTTATCAGAGGATCGTTCTGGGTCGGTCCGGCGCTCGCCCTTTTTGCGGCTGAAACGCTCGGATACCATATGTATATACCGTCGAGAAAAACAGTTCCGTTCTCGCCGAATACTGAGCTGAGAAACTGCTCTTTATCCGTAAAGAAATAGCCGTTGTATTCATCGGAAGAGCAGAGGCGCAGATCGAATTCGGCTCTTTTTTCAAGCAGACCGTCGTTTGCCAGTCCTTTTGAAATAAGATTCTCACGGACCGAGGAGGAGACCGACGGTCCTTTGAGGTAAAGTTCGGAAATATATTCTCCGAGAAGCGAACGGGTGTTTTTCAATACGGACGCCGCATTGGCGGGGAAAGAAAAACACATCGCCGTAACCGATAATAAAACGGCGAAAACAATTATGGACGAAACGGTTCGTTTTATGGAGTTTTTCATCATACTCTCCTTCGTTTAAAATCACTTGATATTCATTGTAGGCAATAGGCATAATGCGAGATTATTATTTTTCATTATAATTATACTACAAAAAAGAAAAAAAAGCAAGTGCCGAACCTGCTTTTTTTCGTTTATTTTGTTATTTATAGCGTTTCTTTTATTTAAGATGCGCAATTTCCTTCGTTCTGCCGAATTCATTTGCCGTTTTTGCGGGAATGTTTTTTCTGTCAAGAAACGAAACTGCGAAAAGAAGAACTGTACCGAGCACAAACGCGGGTATTATAGCGGGGACGTCCGGAATTCCCGTCGAAAGACCGATATAGTTGAAAACCGCCGCGCAGATAAGTCCTCCCGAGATGGAAGCGACGGCGCCTTTCGTAGTAAGGCGGTTTGAAAAGAGACAGAAAAGCGTTGTCGGGCCGAATGCGGCGGACACTGCTGTTATGAGAAATTCGGTCGATACAAATTCCGTATCGGGGGCAAACAGGGCATATAAGATCGCGATCACGGCTGCACCCAGAACTCCGAATCTGACAACGTTCACCCCGTTTTTGCCCGAAGTATCCTTCGTGCTGCCGTGAGTGAAAAGATCGTAGGAAAACGATTCGCCCGCGGTGAAGAGCGCAGTGTCGGAAGTAGTGATACAGATAATGAATATCAGCGATACCATGATCGCTCCGGTAGGCTGAGCAGCGGTATCAAAAACGGTTTTGACCATTTGCTCAACTGTAGTTATCCGTCCTTGCGCCGCCCCCGAAATAATTATTCCGGTCATTACCGCTCCGAAAGCAGAGGGAACGGTCCATAAAAGCTCGGAAAATATTTTTCTCTTCGGCACTCTGCGTTCTTTTGTGGACATATATGATAAATTGATGAAGGGCATTCCGAAAAACATGAGAGCATATGAAAGAAAGCACAGTATGTTTGAAAAAAGCTTACCCGGGATATCCGTTGTTTTTATCGAACCCGCAGCTGTCGACAACGGCGCGGAACCGGTGAATGCGATTCGCTCAAAATATGACGGGTTGAAACAGAAGATAAGTATGAAAACAAAGAACACCAGAAGCGCCACGGCCTTGATATACCCGGTAGAGGCTATGGCGGGAAGTCCGCCGAGAAATACGAAGATTACAACAAGAAGTCCGCAAATAATCAGCGCCTGTATTTCCCCGATCTGCGTAACACTGTCTATGAGCGAGGCGGAAAGCGAAAAGAGTTTCGCGGCAAGAAGGATCCCGAAAACAAGTATCGCCGATGCCGAAACTGCACGAAGGACCCCTGATCTGTCGTTAAAACGATTTTCGAGAAATTCAGGGAACGAGAGAGAATTTCCCGAAAGTTCGGAGTATATGCGCAGTCTGCGGCTGATAAGAAATCTGCTGAGAAAAATACCGAGGACCATGCCTGCCGCCGCAAAGATAGCTTCCAGCACTCCGCCCGTCGGTTCTGCAGCCTTCATAGGCACCGTAACGGTGAAGAAAAAACCCAGAAGGGCCGTTTGAGCAGACATTCCCGCTATACGCGAAAACTGCGTTCTGCTTCCGAGGAGATACTCGGACATCGAACCGCACCTTAAATATTTCCAGAAACCTATCGCCATTGCGCTAACGGCGTAAAGAACAGTCAGCCAGAGCATACCCGTAAACCTTTCAAAAAATCCATCTTTCATTTAGAATACACCTTTTGCAACAATATGTCAAGATATTTTTCATTTTATTTGGATTTTGGGTATTGAAAAACAGACTTGATGTATGTTATAATTGTCCCGACAGAGTAGGTGCCGAGCGTTAAGTGCCGAAGAATGGGAAGTTGTCTTCGGACGAAAAGATAAACTCTTGCGGTTTGGCACCGCGTCCGCTGTATAAAATCAAATATTACGACGGATGATCTGAATTTTATTATTTGAGGTCATCATTATGAAAAAAAGCATCAAAGAACACGTAAAAACCATCATTGTCTGTTCTATCCTCGCCGCTGCGGGCTTCGTGCTTGACAGATTCCTCGGCGTTACATTTCCGCTTTTCGGCGTAAAAAGCCTTTCGGTCAACATCAGCTTCGTTCCGATTTTTCTTGCAGGCTTCCTTTACGGACCGGTCTGGGGAGCGCTTGTGGGCGGAGTTCAGGATCTTTTATGCGTGCTCCTTGTCCCCCTCGGCCCGTTTATGCCGGGTATTACTCTTTCAACCATGCTTGCCGGCGCGATGGCGGGCTTTTTCAAAATGCTTTTCATGAAGGACGGGAAAATAAAAGAAGGTTCCGCTTCGGGATCGGCAGATGCCGCAGGCAGCAAGATTTTTTCTGCCGTTCTCTGCGTCTTCGCCGCCGTATGCGGGGGCATGCTCTTTATTCCCGCGTTTTCCGCAGAATTCCCGGACGGGTCATCCGCTTCGCTTTCCGTCTGGCAGACGCTTGTTGAAACCGAAGAATACAAAACGGTTTTCACTTCGGTTCTCTCTTCTCTGGACGGTTCTGATACCGTGTCGCTTATCCGTGCCGGGATAGAGGTTTCCGACACGTCAGCGGAGGTCGCGGTAGGGTTTGCCGCAGCTCTTATTTTTGAAATAATCGCACTTGCGGCATACTTTTGCAGACGTAAGCTTCCTGCCTTTGCCGCGGCGTTTGCGGGCTTTGTTCTCAGTGGTCTTTCATCCTTCACGCTTATTCTTCAGATACCCAAAAAACTTTCCGGAACCGGCATTACCGTAACGGTAGGGGCTGTTCCGTATATATTCGCCGCAACGGCATGCGCGATCCTTATCGCAATGATACTGAATCAAAGCGTTGCTCTGACAAAACTTGCCGTTTTCTGTCTCGTTGCGTCTTCGGTCACATCGGTTCTCAACTCATTCTGGATCAGCCTTGCGTATACGTCCGTCAGCTTCTGGGTATATCTTGTGCCGAGACTTGCAGCAGCGCTTTTCATCGGCGTTCCTCTTTATACCGCTGTTCTTTGGCTTATCCTTAAAAAGACGGTACCGTCTCTTAAACACTCTCATCTTTTATAAGTATCTTCATAAGCAATTATCATAAAACAATAAATATTATAAGGAGTTATCTGCATGACTATCATTCCGTCCGACATCGAAATTTCCAAATCCGCCGAGCTTCTCCCGATAAAGAAAATAGCAGAGAATGCGGGTTTCAAAGAAGAGGAGATCATCTATTACGGTCCGTATAAAGCAAAGATTTCCGAAAAAGCTCTGAGAGATAAGAAAAACAAAAACGGTCGACTCGTTCTTGTTACCGCGATCAACCCCACTCCCTTCGGAGAAGGAAAAACCACTACCACTATCGGTCTGGGCGACGCGCTCAATCTTATAGGCAAAAATACCGCGATAGCCCTGAGAGAACCTTCTCTCGGTCCTGTTTTCGGACTTAAAGGAGGCGCAACGGGCGGCGGATATTCGCAGGTGGTTCCGATGGAGGATATAAACCTTCATTTTACCGGAGACTTTCATGCGATAACGTCCGCAAACAACCTTCTCTGCGCAATGATAGACAATCATATTTATCAGGGCAACGAGCAGAATATAGATCCTAAGCGCGTCATATTCCGTCGAGTTCTCGATATGAATGACCGCGCGCTCAGAAATATAGTTGTCGGAATGGGCAAACCCACAGACGGCGTTGTCCGTCAGGACGGATTCCAGATAACCGTTGCAAGCGAGGTAATGGCTGTTCTCTGCCTTGCAGACGATCTTGCAGACCTCAAAAAACGTCTCGGAAATATCCATATAGCAAACAGATATGACGGCACGCCCGTATATGCCAGAGACGTCAAGGCGGACGGAGCCATGGCGGCGCTTCTTAAAGACGCAATGCTGCCTAACCTCGTTCAGTCGATCGGACATTCTCCCTGCTTCATTCACGGCGGTCCATTTGCAAATATCGCCCACGGCTGCAACTCGGTAAGGGCTACAAGACTTGCAATGGACAGATTCGATTACTGCATCACCGAAGCAGGCTTCGGCTCAGACCTCGGCGCGGAAAAATTCCTCAATATAAAATGCAGAAGACTCGGCGTAAGCCCGAAATGCATCGTTCTCGTGGCGACCGTAAGAGCGCTTAAATACAACGGCGGCGCATCTCCTGCGGAAAAGGGCGTTGAAAATCTCGAAGCTCTTGCCAAAGGTATGGACAATCTCAGAAAACACATAGAAAATCTGCGCGGATTCAACATCCCCGTAGTAGTCGCTCTCAACGTGTTCAACACCGATACCGAAGCCGAAAAGGATATGGTCAGAAAAGCGTGCGAGGAGTGCGGCGCGGAATTTGCATATTCATACGCTCACGCAATGGGCGGAAAAGGCGCCGTCGAGCTTGCGGAAAAAGTAGTAGCCGCATGCGATCAACCCTCCGGGATAAAATATACCTACGACCTTAACGATTCCATAGAGGATAAGATACTTGCCGTTGCCAGAACGATTTACGGCGCAGACGGCGTTCAGTACGCGCCTGCCGCAAGAAAAACAATGGAGGAAATAACGGCTCTCGGCGCGTCGTCGCTGCCGATATGCGTTGCCAAAACACAGTATTCCTTCTCGGATAATCCCCAGCTGCTCTGCCGTCCCAAAAATTTCAGTATTACCGTAAGGGATATGAAACTCAGCTCCGGCGCGGGATTCATAGTCGTCTATCTCGGCGATATCCTTACCATGCCGGGTCTTCCCAAGGTTCCCGCGGCAAACAATATCGATATCGATAACGACGGAAATATAGTAGGACTGTTCTGATATCTCAAAATGAGCAAAAAAGACGAAAAAACAAACGTAATGCGCGTCCTTGAACAGCACGGGACCGAGTTTGAAATCTTTTCTTATTCTTCGGAGTTCACAAACGCCGCAGAAGCGGCGAAAACTCTCGGCGAAGACCCTGAGTCTCTTTTCAAAACGCTCGTAGCCGTCGGAAAAAGCAAAGAACACTATGTATTCATGATCCCGTCATGCGAAGAGCTCGATCTGAAAAAGGCAGCGGCGGCAACAGGAGAAAAATCCGTTGAAATGATTCCGCAAAAAGAGCTTCTGCCTCTTACGGGTTACGTTCACGGAGGCTGTTCGCCGATAGGCATGAGAAAGCAGTTCGACACATATATAGACGAAACGTCCGTTCTTTTCGACAGGATATGTTTTTCGGGCGGAAGAGTGGGCTTTATGGTCAAAATGAAGGTTTCCGATCTCAACTCGATCATTCCGGTCATAACAGCAGATCTGATAAAATAGAAAGATAAAAAGAATCCGCATTTTTCGCGGATTCTTTGTCTTTTACCGAATAAAACCTGTATTATGCTTTTCTCTATTGACAAACACGGACAAATGATGTATAATTATAATGATATATTATCGCGTTCCGTTTTAAGATAATTGACCGCGATAACATTGCCCCGGCGCTTTTTTATCGGTTTGTAAAATAAAGTTTCTACAAACTTTACTTTTTATATGTTGTAAAAGATGAATATTTGATGTAAAATATAATGTAAACCGATTTTTACATACCGTTACGAATAAATATACAGACAGCTTTTAAAGGAGGGCTGAATATGCTCAGACTCGATAATGACAACGGCATCATCGCGGTTGACGATACCGTTATCTCAAACATTGTTTCGATCGTTGCGGGAAACTGCTTCGGTATATCCGGTATGACCGCAAAAAACATGACCGAGGAATTCTGGGAACTCGTTCGCAGAGATCCGAGCGATAAGGGCATTTCCGTTCGCTGCATCGGAAACACCATTGAGGTCGATCTCCACATTATGGTTCTTTACGGTATCAATATCCCTGCCATTACCGACAGTATCACCCATAAGATCACATATACCCTTGAAGAAATGACCGGATTTGAAGTCAGCGCTGTCAACATATTTGTTGATTCCGTTACAAAATGAAATTCTGAATAATGATGAGGTTTGCAGAAATAATGATAAACGGACAGATTTTTCGCGATATGGTGCTGTCTGCAGCCAATGCGATCGATAACGAAAAAGAAAAAATAAACAGCCTTAACGTTTTCCCTGTTCCGGACGGCGACACGGGCATCAATATGAGCCTTACGATGCAGTCCGCAAAGAAAAATCTCGCGTCTTTTGACGGAGATCTGTCTCGCTGCGCCGATCTTGTTGCGTCATCCCTTCTTCGCGGAGCGAGAGGCAACTCGGGCGTAATCCTTTCCCTTTTCTTCAGAGGTATCGCAAAAGAACTCAAAGGCATGTCGGAAGCGGGAACCATGGAAATGGCGCGCTCGTTCAAAAACGGCGTTGATTCTGCTTACAAAGCGGTCCGCCATCCTACCGAAGGAACGATACTTACCGTTATGCGCCTTTCGGCAGACGCTGCTCTCGCAAACGCCGAGACGAACGACGATATTCTGTCGTTTTTTGAATGCGTTTACACTACTGCGAAGGACGCTCTCGCTTCAACCCCCGATCTTCTGCCGGTCCTTAAACAGGCAAAAGTTGTTGATGCCGGCGGCAAGGGATTCATAACGATTTTCGGCGGAATGCTTTCAGTTCTTCGCGGCGACGGCATAATTGCGCAGACTCAGAGCGAAACTACCGAACAGGCAGCGTCTTTTGACGAATTCAAGACCGAAGACATAAAATTCTCTTACTGCACCGAGTGTATAGTTGAAAAGAAAAAAGATATAACCGATGCTGATATCGACGCTTTCAGCAAATTTGTCGCTTCCGCAGGTGACAGCGACGTTTTCGTTGACGACACTGATATCATAAAGATCCACGTTCATACCAACGATCCCGGAAAAGTCCTTTCCGCCGCTCTTTGCTGCGGTCCGCTTATAACGATCAAAGTTGAGAACATGAAGCTTCAGCACACAAACGTTATCGAGAAACAGGCTTCCGAAAACGTTAAAGAGAAGATCGCCGCTCCCGAAAAGAAATACGGCTTCGTTTCAGTCGCCGCAGGTGCAGGTCTTTGCAGCGTTTTCCGCGATCTCGGTGCAGACGTGATAGTTGAGGGCGGACAGACCATGAACCCCTCCACCGAAGACATTATCTCGGCAATAAACAGAACACCGAGCGAGATCGTATACGTTCTTCCGAACAATAAAAATATATATATGGCGGCAAAACAGGCTGCTGAGATAATCGAAGACAAATCCGTAATCGTTATCCGCACAAAATCCGTGCCGCAGGGCATCTCTGCGATGCTTGCTTTCGACGAAAGCGCGGAGGTTGAAGAAAACACCGAAAACATGATCAGCGCAAAAGACGGAGTTCTCACCGCAAGCATTACTTTCGCCGCTCGTGATTCGGTATTCGACAACAATGAGATCCATGAAGGACAATATCTCGGACTTGTAAACGGCGACGTTCGATACGTTGAAAACAACTGCGAGGATTGTATCGATAAAATAGCCTCAGACGTTTCCGATTCTTCCTGCATCACGGTATTTTACGGTGCCGATATCAAGGAAGAGGAAGCTGAAAAGATGTGCGAACATCTCAAATCAAAACTTCCCGAAGACAAGGAAGTAGTTCTTATAAACGGCGGTCAGCCGGTATATTTCTACCTCATTTCAGCCGAATAATCTCCTGAAACAGGAAAAACAGTCATGAAAAAGCTTTTCGTAGTTCTTCTTCTGCTTCTTTGCCCGATAGCGGCAACAGCCTGTGCGCAGACTAATATAGAAGACCTCATCGCTCTTCCCGAGACAGGTTCGCTTGAACAGCGTATCAGCGACAAGCTTCTCGAAGTTGAGGCGGATGATGTCTCGCTTGTTTTTGCGCTCAGAGGGCAGACCCAGAATCCGATAAGCTTTTTTGACATAAACGGAGACGGATCTGACGAGATCGTAGTCCTTTATCGCAGCTTCAAAGCGCATCCGAGTTCCGGTGACACTGCGAACATACACATCTTTTCGGAAAATAACGGTGTGTTAACATCCCTTTTCGATATAATAGGCGCAGGCAGCGGCATAGACATGATCGAATTTACCGATTTTAACGGTGACGGCATTGCTGAGCTCGTTGTTGGCTATATCGCAGCATACGATTCATCGACCATGCTTTACGTTTACGAATTCGATTTCGTCAACAAGCGCGCAGACAATACCGTGGCAAGAAGATATACCGAGTTTGTTGTTACCGATCTTAATGGCGACGGCAACAGCGATATGCTTTCCGCCACATACAAGTCTCTTGACAGTGTAGCATATGCCAGCTTCTTCAACTATGACCCTTTCGAGAAATGTGTAAAGGAATCCAGTATTACAGCACCGCTTTCATTCAGCCTTGATCCTTATACCATGATCCCGTTTATGGCAGAAAACGGAAAGAATGCCGTAATACTTACGTCACGTTACGGAACGATGCTTCTTACCAACGAGATAATCGTATGGAACAGTTTGAAAAACCAGATAGAGAATATTTCATATGATCAGTCTGCCGGAAGAAAACAGATAGCATATATGAAGACGGATTACTGCTCGCTCGGCGAGTTTATTCCGACAGATATAGACGGCGACGGCACGCTTGAGATACCCATCTGCCGCTTTTTTGATGAAGACGCCGCCTCTCAGGCGCTCACAAGCTGGCAGGAAGCGCTGCTTTACCCTTATACCTGGTATACGTTTACCGGCGAGGAGCTCAAACCCGATTTCACCTCATATATAAACAGTGAAAGAAGCTATCTTTTCGTTCTTCGCGATGCGGAAGCATATGAAAACATCAAAGCGTATCTTAACTATAACAACGACCTTTATTTCTATTATGTTGCCAAAGAATCTGATACGTTCCCTGTTTTCGGCGTCGATCAGAGAATTCTTCTTTTCAGCGTTCAGAGTTCTTCTTCAGCACCGCAGTTTGACGAAAATCACGCTTTTCTTTACTATTCCGAGGTGACGGGCGAATATTTCACTCTTGTAAAAGCGGATATTCCCGAGGAGGCGCGGCAGTTTATGCCGTCTGACGATATCCTAACAAACGCATTCAGACCGGCGACCGTAACGGTCGGTAATTGAAAGGAGGCATATTCCCGTGAAAAAAATTCTAATTCTCGAAGATGAGATGTCTATACGCGATTTCATCGTCTTCAACTTCAAAAGAGCAGGATATGAGGTGTTTGAAGCAGGCAGCGGCAATGAGGCGCTCTCGGTTTTTTCAGCTCATCCTGATATTACTCTTGCAGTCCTTGACGTTATGCTGCCCGATATCGACGGATTTGAAGTTTGCAGAAAACTTCGCGCGCAGAACAAAACGATGGGAATAATAATGCTTTCCGCAAAAGATCTTGACGAAGACGTCCTTTCGGGCTTTATTTCCGGCGCAGACGATTACGTCAAAAAACCGGTCAGCGCATCCGTGCTCGTAGCTAAAGTTGATGCCCTTTACAGACGTATTTCCGCCCTTCAGACCGCTCAGCCGGCGGTTCCCGCAAAAGCTTCGGAAATATTTGTGCTTGACGAAAAAAAGCGCACGGCATCAAAAAACGGTCAACCGCTCGATCTAACTCCCAATGAATTCAGTATTCTCAAATATTTTATCGAACATCCCGACGTTGTAATTACGCGAGAAGATATTCTTCAGGCTGTCTGGGGCTATAATTTCAACGGCGATGCCGATATAGTAAACGTTAACATAACAAGGCTCAGAAAGAAAATAGAGGATAAACCGTCAAAACCCGATTTTTTGCAGACTTCGTGGGGTAAGGGTTATATCTGGAAAACTACCGAACAATGAAACTGTTTCATGCAGACATAACGTCCCGATGGTTCAGATCGGTCTTTTCATTCGTTCTTCTCCTTCTTGCGGCAGTCGAACTTGTTATTCTGTTTTTTATAAACAGCAGCCTTTACAGCAACGTTGAAACGTATCTTGACAGAAGAAATGAAATGAACGCCGGTCTTTTCGGAACGCTCATCAAAGAGAACCAGAACGATATATACAAAGCCGCCAATTCATTCATGAATTCAGTGCGTGACGACGGAAACGTCCGCTTTGAGATATACGATAAAGACGGAAGAAACATCCTCTCTTCCGACGGCTTTACTTCGAGAACGCTTTATGACGTTTCGCAGGCAAACGGAGAAAAAACGATCATCGGCGACGAAAATACGGGCGAACATCTTATGATTCTCAGCTCGCCGCTTCGCAACAGCGGCGGCTCGGTATGCGGCGCGATAAAATATACCCTGTCTCTCGAAAACGTGATCCGTCTTCAGACGATATATACCGTTGTCTCTCTTGCAGCCGTAATATTCGTCGCATTTCTTGTCTTTCTTTCGGGACAGTATTTCATACAGTCTATCGTTAAACCCGTTAACACAATAATCGACTCTGCACAGAAGATAGCGAAAGGCGATTTTTCGATCCGCACGCAGAAAAAATACGATGACGAGATCGGTAAGCTTTCTGACGCAATAAACAATATGGCTCAGGAACTTTCCAAGATCGATATGCTGAAAAACGAATTTATCTCGTCTGTTTCTCATGAACTTCGAACTCCTCTTACCGCAATCAGAGGCTGGAACGAAACGATCTCAACCTGTGACCCCGAAACGGATGAAGAGGTAATAAAAAAGGGACTTTCCGTAATAGACGCCGAAACAGACCGTCTTGGCAGAATGATAGAAGAGCTTCTTGACTATTCAAAGATACAGAGCGGCAGATTCACGATATCAAAATCAAAAATCAATCTGTTTTCGCTTCTTCTCGATACACTTGATATCTATTCGCAGAAAGCTACTTCGGCAGGTATCTCGATCAGATATGATACTCCCGCTTTCGAGCCCGTCGTTCAGGGCGATCCGAACAGGATCAAGCAGGTTTTTATAAACGTTCTTGACAACGCAGTAAAGCATTCACCGAAAAACAGCACCGTGGAGATATATCTTCTCAAGGGCCCCGGAACGTATTCCGTTATTTTCAAAGATCACGGCAGCGGTATAAAAAAAGAAGAGCTTCCGTTTATTAAAGACAGATTTTACAAAGGCTCTTCCACGAAACCCGGTTCCGGACTCGGCCTTTCCATCTGCGACGAGATCATCAATCTTCACGGTGGCACACTTGATATAGACAGCGCGGAGGCGGAAGGAACAACCGTAGCCATAACGCTTCCTGTAACAATAACAGAAACAAAATAGAAAAAAGGAAAAAATAATGAGCAAAGCAAAATATGCCAACGTAGGCGGACAGGCAGTAATGGAAGGCATTATGATGCGTTCCCCGAAAAAAACCGTTCTTGCCGTTCGGGCACCCGATAAAACCATAATCACAGAGGAAGTTAATTTCACTTCCGTAAGAAAAAAATACAAATTCTTCGCAATCCCGATTATCAGAGGGGCAGTGGCGTTTATAGAAAGTCTTGTCTTAGGCTTCAGAACTCTTTCCCGTTCCGCCGAAATATCGGGCTTTGAAGAAGAGACCAAGGGAAATAAGGCTCTTGAGAGCGCTATGCTCGTCATTTCGTTTCTTTTGGGCATCCTTATAGCGGTAGGCGTTTTCGTAATGCTGCCGATAGGAATAAGAATGGGCATTTCATGGCTTATAAACAGAACGACCAACTGCTTCGGCTACTGGCGCGCTCTTATCGAGGGCGTTATACGCATAGGTATTTTCGTCCTTTATATTTTCATCGTTTCGAGAATGAAGGATATAAAACGTCTTTTTCAGTATCACGGCGCAGAGCATAAAACGATTTTCTGCTTTGAGGCAGGCAAAGAGCTGACGGTTGAAAACGTAAGACCTCAGTCTCGTCTCCATCCGCGCTGCGGCACAAGCTTTATTCTCATAACAATGCTCATGGGCATCCTTGTTTATTCGTTCATCGCCTTTGACGGCATTCTTTACATCGTACTTAAACTTGCCCTTCTTCCCGTTATAGGCGGACTCAGCTTTGAGCTTATCCAGCTTGCAGGCAGATACAATAACGTCTGCACGAGAATCATCAGCGCTCCGGGCAAATGGATGCAGATGCTCACTACCCGCGATCCTGATGACGATCAGATAGAAGTTGCCATAGCTGCGCTGAAGGCGTCACTTACGGATGACGGTGAGTCGATAGACGTTGACGCAGCCTATAAATCCGAAGAAGATGTTAAATGAGTTCCTGTCAAAACTGAAAAACGCGGGAGTGAACGATGCGGAAGTAACGCTTGACGTTCTTCTTGCTTTCGTAAAAAAAACCGATTATTCTTCGGTGAGGTTTTCACGCATAACAGGTTCTCTTGATATTTCAGACAATGAAAAAAGAACCCTTGACAGCCTGGTCGCAAGAAGATGCGGCGGCGAGCCGCTTGAATATATCACGGGTGAGAGAGAGTTTTACGGTTTTACTTTCCGCTGCAAAAAAAACGTCCTGATCCCGAGAAACGATACTGAGATCCTCGTTGAAACGGCTCTTGAGTTTCTTGAACCCAACGATACTCTTCTTGATCTGTGCACCGGAACAGGCTGTGTAGGCATATCGATAGCGAAAACAAAGAACATAAAGGCGGTTCTTGCCGACATAAGCAAAGACGCAGTAGCCTGTGCTCGGGAAAACGCCGCTGAACTGATGCCGCAGGGCGGTGTGAAAGTAATATTTCACGACGTTTTCAATGATATTCCCGAAACCTCCTTCAGCGCAATCACGGCAAATCCTCCGTATATAACTGAAGAGGAAATGAACACACTCTGTGCGGACGTTAAAAACGAGCCTGCTCTCGCGCTTTGCGGAGGAAAAGACGGACTTGATTTTTACCGCGTCATAGCCTCGCGTTACCGTATGTATATAAAAGACGGCGGCCATATTTTTTTCGAGGTAGGCGCAAAACAGAGCGAACAGGTATCGGAGATTCTCGCAGATAACGGGTTTTGCGATATCGGAATAAGAAAAGACTACGGCAATATAGACCGCGTTGTTTATGCAAAAAACAATCTGTAAAGGAATAAATATGAAAGTTGCAGTAATATTCGGCGGACAGTCTACCGAACACGAAGTTTCGTGCCTTTCCGCAGCATCAATACTCGACAATATCAACGGACACGAGGTAGTGCCGATCGGTATAACAAAAAGCGGAGAATGGTTTTTCACAAACGCTTCGTCAAAGGACATCGCATCTGGCAGATGGACGGAGCTTGAAAAATATCCGGTTTTTGCGGACCTTCAGAAGAAAACTCTCATCTGCTGCGGCAACCCGCTCGCCATAGACGTATGCTTCCCCATAGTTCACGGAAAAAACGGGGAGGACGGCACTCTTCAGGGGCTGCTTGAACTTCTCGGCATAAAATACGTCGGCTCAGGTGTTCTCGGCTCTTCCGTCTGCATGGATAAAATAACGGCAAACAGACTTTTTGAGTCGGCAGGAATACGCAGGGCAAAATGGTTCCCTGTTCTGAAGGGAGTAAATGACGGACTTGAAGATATCAAAACCGAAGCGGCAAAACTCGGATATCCGATATTCGTCAAGCCGTCCAACGCAGGCTCATCGGTAGGCATTACGAAATGTTTCGATGAAAACGGGCTTGAAAAGGCTCTCGAAACCGCGTTCGCAATAGACAGCAGACTTGTTATCGAAAAGAGCATAGAGGATCCGACCGAAATCGAAGTTGCCGTTATGGGCAATGAAAACCCCATCGCTTCGGGAACGGGTCGCATAATATCTTCAAACGAGCAGATCTACGATTACGACGCGAAATATCTTAGCGGCACGTCTCAAACTCTCATTCCGTCAGGGCTTCCGAACGATCTTGAAAACGCCGTCAGACAGACCGCTCTTCGCGCATACAGCTATTGCGGGTGCAAAGGTCTTTCAAGAGTCGATTTTCTTATCGGTAAAGACGGAGAAATAAATATAAACGAAATCAATACCCTTCCCGGGTTTACAAGCATAAGCATGTTCCCTGCGCTTTTCATAGCAACGGGCATGACGTACTCCGAGCTTATAGATAAACTTATCTGCTACGCGCTGAACTGATTCAGAAAGGACGGAAAAGACATGCGGTTTTTCGATTTTTGCTCCGGTATCGGCGGCGGACGTATCGCACTTGAAGCAGCGGGACATACGTGCGTGGGCTATTGCGAAAAAGACAAGACCGCCGACGTCATTTTTTCGTATCTTACAGGCGACTGCCGCGGCTTCGGCGATATAATGCTTATCGACCCCGAAAGATTGCCGGAATTCGACATAATGCTTGCGGGCTTTCCTTATAAAAACTTTTCTGCCTCCGGTAAAAGAGACGGATTCAACGATAACAAGGCTCACGTTATCACTGCTCTTATAGGCATACTTTCGGTAAAGAGACCCACTTATTTTATATTTGAAAACGATAAGGGCTTTCTTTCGTATAATGGCGGCAGAGCGTTCAGAACCGTCTGCGGCGCCCTTGAAAACGCAGGATACGACGTTTATACCAATATCCTCAATTCGTCCGACTACGGCATTCCTCATAACAGAGAAAGAGTATATCTTGTCGGTGCACCCAAAGGCGCATGGAAGGAAGGTTTTTTATGGCCTGAAAAAACGGAATGCGCACCTTTGTCTCAGTTCCTTTGCGACGATACCGCGCCTGTTCTTCCCGTTTCCGATCCTACTTTTTTTGCAGGACTTGCAAACGATTTCAACCGCGGTCGCATTTATATCGACAGACTGCTTTCCGAAGACTATACCGTTATAGACAGACGCTGGAACGACTACCGTGTCCATACCGATAAGGTGCCGGCTTTGAGTTCGTCAAGAGCCGGAATAGTATATACTTTGGGTAGCGAACTGAAAAAACTCACCGCATACGAAGCTCTGCTGCTGCAGGGTTTTCCTGAGGCAACGGCAAAAAAAGCGAGAGACGCGGGAATACTTCGCGGAAGTCTTATGAAATATGCGGCAAACTCCGTTTCCGTAAACGTGATTTATCGCATTGCCCTCTGTCTTGAAAAGCAGGCGGCAGAAATACCTTCTGATTTTTCTGAAAACGGAACGAAAAAAGGCTTTACCTCAGAAAATCTTCGCACCAAAAAAAGATTTCTGTCTGCGTTTACTTCATTTCCAGAGAATGAAAACGCCGTAAAGTGGATCTCCTTGACAGGTTATGACGTCGCCGGCATCGATACCGTATACGCCGAGCCCATACAGAAAGACATGCCTTTGCGCATTTATATAAAAGAAAAAGGCAAACGATCCGCAAATATTATAAAAATCGGGTTTTTCCCTCTTTCCGCAAAACTTCGCACGGCGAAGATCGCAAAAATCCCACTTGAAAAACTGAAAGAAAAATGGAATATTCCCGAAGAGGTGTATTCTCTTCTCGCTTTTTACGTCAACGGTATGCGCTTCCGTGAAATGACGGTATATGAGAGAGAAACAGTGAGAGCATGGTTTTTCGAAAACAGATTTCTCATTGTTTCGGACGTTGTCTGCGGCATAGAAGACAGCGCCAGAGACTTCGTGTTTTTCCCGCTTAAACACGGCGAAGGAACGGCGTGGTATTATTCCGACGTCGGAGCCATTGTGGGAAGAAATACAGGGGGACAGGCGGAATTCAAAGGCGATTCTGTCAAGGTATGCGGAATTACCGTCTCGCGCGCACCGGGCGGCTGTCTTAAATTCAGTATCACCGTTGAAATCGGAGATTGATTATGAAAAAAGCAATAGGAGTTTTCGATTCCGGGTTAGGAGGGCTTACTGCCGTCAAAGAGCTTTCGGCTCTTATGCCCCGTGAAAACATTATATATCTCGGCGACACCGCGCGCGTTCCTTACGGGTCACGTTCCGCAGAAACACTCATCCGCTTTGCAAAGCAGGACCTTGAATTCTTTTTCAGGCAGAACGTCAAAGCCGTTCTTGTTGCGTGCGGCACGATAAGCTCGGTCGCCCTTCCGGTTCTTAAAGAAATGTGCCCGGTCTTTATTGAAGGCGTTGTTTCTCCGGCGGCAAAGCGTGCGGCACAGATCACAAAAAACGGCAAAATAGCCGTAATAGCAACAAACGCATCCATACACAGCGGCGCATACAGCCGTGAACTTAAAGCGATAAACAACGGCTTTACCGTGATCGAAAAAGCATGTCCGATGTTCGTACCGATAGTTGAAAACGGATATTTTGGCAAAGATAACCCCGTTGCAAAGCTTATCGTGAAAGACTACCTTTCGGAAATAAAGGCAAGCGGAGCAGATACGGTGATCCTCGGGTGCACGCATTATCCCATTCTCCGTCCGCTTATAGAGGAATTTCTCGGCGGCGGCATCGCTCTTGTGGATTCAGGTATGGAAGCAGCAAAAGAGGTTTGCGAACATATAAAGAATGCTCACGAAGAGCAGCTTGAAGGCACGGGAAAAAACACGTATTACGTCACCGATGAACCTTCGGGTTTTACCGCTCTTGCAGAACTCTTTCTCAACAAAAAAATAGAAGAAGTAAAAAAAGTATCGCTTGATGATGATAATTAACGACAAATGTCGGAACAGGAGCCAGAATGAAAGAAGAAAACACAGCCGTTCTTGAAATAAAGTCTGTTCAGGACGGAGTAGAATCAATGCTCCTCATTTCAGATGTCCGCGTGTCAAGAAAAAAGCATTACCGTACGCTTGAATTTGACGGAACTGAAATATGCGGAGTCCCGGGCGAGGTAACAAGTTTCAGAATATATGACGATAATAACGTTGAACTTACAACGACGGGAAGACACAGCGTTTCTTCTTCAATGATGTTTGAAGAAGGCGTAAAACAGCACTGCCATTATACCGATGCATTCAACGAGCCTGTCGAGATAGGCTTTTCAACAAACAGAGTAAGATCTTTTTCAAATGAAAGAGGCGGAAGGCTCGAAATAGACTATTTCGTAGAATTCAACAACGTTTTGTCAAGCAGAAACTCAATGAAGCTCACATATAAATACAATTCCTGAAAGGCGCTGCATAATCATGGATTTTCTTAAAGAGATAAACAGAATAATAATCGGAAACGTTTCGGCTGCAATAAAGAAAGCACAGGAAAAAGGCGAGCTTCCTCAGGCGCCTGAATACGCTTTTTCCGTTGAAGCTCCCAAAGATCCTTCGTTCGGTGATTTTTCCACCAACGCCGCAATGACCGGCGCAAAGTTGTTCAGAAAAAATCCCGCTCAGATCGCAGAGGTGATAGTTTCAAACCTCGAACTTCATCCGTGGCTTGCTTCTGCTGAGGTCAAGGGCGCATTCATCAATTTCAGAATGAGCCCCGAATACTTTTCGGATGTGGTCAAAACCGTTGCCTGTGAGGGCGATAAATACGGATGCTCCGATTTCGGCGGAGGCAAAAAGGTTATGGTCGAATACGTGTCCGCAAATCCCACGGGCATGATGCATATGGGCAACGCAAGGGGCGGCGCTCTCGGTGACAGTCTTGCCACTGTCCTCAGACTGACCGGCTTTGATGTTACGCGCGAGTTTTATATAAACGATGCGGGCAATCAGATAGAAAAATTCAAGGATTCCCTTGAAGCGCGCTACCTTCAGCATTTTCTGGGCGAGGATGCCGTTGAATTTCCCGAAGACGGATATAAGGGCGCAGATATTACAGACAGAGCGGAAGAGTTTATCGAAATCAACGGTGACAGATATGTAAACGCTCCTTCCGAAGAACGGAAAAATGCCCTTCTTGCATATGCGCTTCCGAAAAATATGGAGATCATCCGAGCAAATCTTGCCGAATACAGGGCTGAATATGATAACTGGTTCAGCGAATCAACACTTCACAAAAGCGGAGCGGTAAAAGAGATAATAGATATCCTCACAAAAAACGGACATACGTATTCGCAGGACGGCGCGCTCTGGTACCGTGCTACCGATTTCGGAGCGGAAAAGGATGAAGTTCTGATAAGAAAAAACGGAACTCCGACATATTTCGCCGCAGATATCGCATATCACAGAAACAAAATAGTCACAAGAGAATTTGAAAAGGTAATAAATATATGGGGCGCTGATCATTACGGACATATCGCCCGCCTGAAAGGCGCTCTTGACGCCATTGGCGTTGACAGCACGAAGCTTGACGTTATCGTCGTTCAGCTCGTTCGCCTTCTTCAGAACGGAGAAGCGGTCAAAATGTCAAAGCGCACCGGCAGAAGCATTACGCTTTCCGATCTCTTTGAGCTGACGGGAGTAGATGCCGCAAGGTTTTTCTTCAATTTAAGAAAATCTGATACTCATTTTGATTTCGATATCGATCTTTCCGTTGCAAAAACAAACCAGAATCCCGTGTATTACGTTCAGTATGCGCATGCGAGAATCTGTTCTATTCTTTCCGTTCTTAGGGCTGAAGGCACAGACCCCGACAGGGAGTTTTCGGATATAGCTTATTCCGAACCCGCTGAAAAAGAGCTTATCAATAAACTTGCTTCATATCCCGATGAACTTATAAAGACCGCAGTTGACTACGACGTATCGAGAATAACAAAATACACCGTTGACGTTGCAACGGCTTTCCATTCATTCTATAATGACTGCCGCGTAAAAGTTGAGGACGAAAAAGTAATGTTCTCGCGTATTGCGCTTGTAAAAGCGGTAAAAACGGTTCTTGAAAATGCGCTATCCGTCCTTAAAGTTACCGCTCCGGAGAAAATGTGATGACTTTAACATATCCTCTTCTTCTTGACGGTGCCACCGGCACGAATCTTATTTCCGCAGGCATGCAGCCGGGCGAAAGAACCGCTGATTTCGTTCTTTCTCATCCCGATGTGATGAAAGACCTGCTGAGACGGTATATTGAAGCGGGATCGCAGGTCATATATACCCCGACGTTCGGAGTAAACCCCGAAAAATTCGGAAACGCATATAAAGATACTTTGAAAAGACTTATTTTTCTTACGCGGGAAACGGCGGAAAAATACGGAAACGGCAATGTTTTTATCGCAAGCGATATCTCGCCGTGCGGTCTTTTTTGCGAACCGATGGGAAAATCGGTTTTCAGCGATATTTATGCGGCGTTTGCAGGCCCTATAGAAGTTTTTGTTTCAGAAAACGTCGATATACTGTCTTTTATGACCATGTATTCTCTTTCGGAATCAAGAACGGCTCTTCTTGCCTGCAAAGAACTTTCCGATAAGCCGATATTCGCATCCGTTACGGTCGATTCAAAAGGAAAGACCATGACAGGCAGCGATATAAAAACCTGCGTTTCGCTTCTGGGTTCTCTCGGCGCGACGTCCGCCGGCTTTAACTGTTCTACCGGACCTCTCGATATGGTATCAAATATAAAAGCGGCATTTTCTGCCGCAAAAGCGCCGATCTACTGCAAACCTAATGCGGGCACAGACGTAAAGAATTATCTTTCTCCCGAAGATTTTGCCGGGGCAATGAAAACGCTTATAGAAGAGGGCGCCGCCGTAATAGGAGGCTGCTGCGGCACAACTCCGCAGCATATTTCCGCTCTTGCCGGGATCCTTCCCGGCTGTGCGCTTAAAACGCCTTCCGGAAAAGACAAAAGCGGTGAAATAACCGTCTGCACCGAAAAATCTTTCCACGTCTTTTCCGACGCTCCGTCACTCAGTCCCGTATATGACGTGGAAACGTTTATTGAAGAGGCGTTCGATTTCGATCCCGATGAATATGACGCCGCGGAAGTTGAGATAGACGATGAAGAAGAGGCGAAAGAGCTTCTCGGCTCTCTTTATATGTTTGATATACCTCTTGCGGTGACGTGTGATGAAAAAATCGCGGAATTACTTGCAAGAGAATACTGCGGCAATCTGATGTTCACGGAAAAATGCGGATTCGGCGAACCGCTCGAAAAGAGTCTTTCGGAACGCTACGCATGCGTATTCCTTAAATGATGGAAGAAAGATTTATGCGCCGCGCGCTGTTATGCGCCAAAAAAGCAGCGGCGATGGGCGAAGTTCCGGTAGGGGCGGTTATCGTCCGAAACGGAAAAGTGATTTCTACCGGATATAACCGCAGAGAAACAGATAAAAACGCTCTCCGTCATGCTGAGATCACGGCGATCGACCGTGCATGCAAAAAACTCGGCGGATGGAGGCTCTGGGAATGCGATATATACGTTACGCTCGAACCGTGCCCCATGTGCGCGGGGGCGATCATCAATTCGCGTATCCGCAACGTTTACATAGGCGCTCAGGACAAAAAAAACGGAGCAATGGGCAGCGTGACGAGACTTCAGGATTTATTTACTCATAAGCCTTCCGTTTTTTTCGGTGTTCTCTCTGAAGAATGCTCCGCTGTTCTTTCCGGGTTTTTCAGCGAACTGAGAAAAAGAAAAAAAGAAACGGACTGACTGATTTGCGCTACGATTCGGTTGTTGCCGATAATAGATAATACAAAAAATACAATTTAGGAAGATGGTGTCATTATGAGCTTTCGAATTACTTTCATAGGCGCGGGAAGCCTTACGTTCACAAGAACGCTGCTTTCCGATATTCTTGCCAATCCGGAATTTGCGGATATCGACGTGGTATTCCACGACATTGACGAGAAAAACCTTGAAATGGTCACTCAGGTTTGTCAGCGTGATATTGAGGCAAACGGTCTGAAAATCAAAATCAAGTCTACTCTCGACAGAAAAGAAGCTCTTGTCGGGGCAAAATATATCATCAATACCGCGCGTATAGGCAAGCTTGAAGGATTTGAAACAGACGTCAATATACCGCTTGAATACGGCGTCGATCAGTGCGTGGGCGATACTCTTTGTGCAGGCGGAATAATGTACGGCCAGCGCGGAGTATCTGCAATTCTCGAATTCTGCGAGGACATCAGAAAATACGCGCTTCCCAATGCACTGCTTCTCAACTACGGTAATCCCAACGCCATGCTTACGTGGGCTGCAAACAAATACGGAAAAGTAAATACGTTAGGTCTTTGCCACGGCGTTCAGGGTGGACATGCCCAGATAGCCCAGGCTCTCGGCATCCCTCAGTCCGAACTTGATTTTTCGTGTGTCGGTATCAACCATCAGACGTGGTATGTCAGACTCTCATATAAGGGCGAAGACGTCACCGGAAAAGTTCTTCAGGCTTATGAAAGCAACGAGCACCTCAGCGCTACCGAAAAAGTAAGGATCGATATGCTCAAACGTTTCGGTTATTATTCCACCGAATCAAACGGACACCTTTCAGAGTATGTCAGCTGGTACAGAAAACGTCCGAATGAAATAAAAGACTGGATCAGCATGGAAAACTGGCATAACGGTGAATCGGGCGGATATCTCAGAGCGTGCCGCGAAGGCCGTGACTGGTTTATTACCGAATTCCCGAAGCTTATGTCCGAGCCTCCCAGAAAATACGGTCCCCGCAGCACGGAGCACGGTTCGTATATCATCGAAGGGCTTGAACTCGGTCATATATACCGCGGACATTTCAACGTTATGAATAACGGAACCGTTACAAATCTTCCCGATGAATCGGTCGTTGAAGTTCCGTGCTATGCTGACAGAAACGGTATATCTGTCCCGAAATTCGGCGATCTTCCTCTCGGCTGCGCGGCAGTATGCTCTCAGAGCATCTGGGTTCAGAGACTTGCCGTTGAAGCTGCGGTAGCAGCAGATATAAAGCTGCTTCGTCAGGCTATGATGATGGATCCCCTTACAGGCGCCGTTCTCAACACCCCCGAGATATGCCAGATGACGGACGAAATGCTTATCGCCTGCGAAAAGTGGCTTCCCAGATGGGTAGCAAACGGAGAGATCGAACGCGCCAAGAACCGTATCGCAACAGCGAAGGAAAACGGCACGTATATCCCCACAAACAAAGGTTACAAAGGCGCATGCCATAAATGATATATACGGGTACCGCCAAAACGGCGGTACCCTATTCCCGAAAAAACAAGGAGAACAAATGAAAAAGCTTTACAGAAGCAGCACAAACCGTCGCCTTTTCGGAGTTTGCGGAGGAATAGGCGAATATATGGGCGTTGATCCGACTGTCGTGCGCGTTATCTGGGTAATCGCCGCACTTTTCGGTACGATAGGGGTATGGGCATACCTAATCTGCGCCCTTATTATTCCAGACGAAATTTCGATCCGGTAAGGCATTATGGCTAAAAAGAACAGTCTTCTTTCAAAATACTTCACAAAAAGCAGCATTAAAACGTTTTTGCTTCTTAACCTTGGCGCTTTAATGAACGCCGTAGGCTCCTATTACTTCAGATTTCCTAATAAGTTCTCGATCGGCGGTGTTGCCGGTCTTTCGGTTGTTATAACAAAGTTTTTCCCCGATATCCCCAGCGCTACCTTCCTGTTTTTTATGAATATGCTGCTTGTTGTAGTGGGCTTCATATTCCTCGGCAGGGATTTCGGGGCGAAAACGGCATACGTAAGCGTTGCGATATCCGTTTTTACGGGTATTTTCGAAACTGTTACGCCTATGCCCGAACCGTTTACCGATCAGCCTTTCCTTGAGCTTGTTTTCGGCGTGGCGATACCGTCTGTAGGCACGTCTATCCTTTTCAATATAGATGCGTCCTCGGGCGGAACGGATATCGTGGGAATGATATTCGCAAAATACACGACCATAAACGTTACCAAAGGAATATTCATCAGCGATATTTTCATCACTCTCGGCGCGTTCCTTTTCGGAATAAAAACGGGACTTTTCTCCGTTCTCGGTCTTGTTCTCAAAACGCTCGTTATAGATACTGCGGTTGAAAATATCAATCTTCACAAATATCTTACCATAATCACCTCAAAGCCCGATGAGGTTAAAATGTTTATCACTCAAAATATTCATAAGGGCGCAACCATAGTTCACGGAGAGGGCGCATATACCGGCGAGGACAAAACGATCATTCTCACCGTTACCACACCGGCGCAGGCAGTCCTTCTTCGCAGATATATTCGCAAAATCGATCCCGAGTCCTTTATCTTCATAACAAACACAAGCGAGATAATAGGAAGGGGATTCAGATATACAAATTAGAATAACATTATCAGTAATTCGGAGGCAATACAATGGCAGAAAAAGGCGGCATCAGCGTTCAGACCGAACATATTTTCCCGGTCATAAAAAAATGGCTTTATTCTGATAAGGACATTTTTCTTCGGGAAATAGTTTCAAACGCTTCTGATGCCATAATGAAACTGTCGCATCTTGCGGCAATAGGCGAGGCAAAGGATATCGATGACAAATTCAGCATCTGGGTAGTTATCGATAAAGAAAAAAAGACCCTTTCCGTTTCGGATAACGGCATCGGCATGACGGAGGATGAGGTTAAAAAATATATTAATCAGATAGCTCTTTCCGGCGCGCTCGACTTTATTCAGAAATACGATACCGATTCCTCTTCCGATAAGGGTCCCGACGGCATTATCGGTCATTTCGGACTCGGCTTTTATTCGTCCTTTATGGTAGCGGATCGCGTAAATATTTCAACAAAATCATATACCGGCGCTCCTGCGGTGTTCTGGACATGCACGGAGGACGGAGAGTATGAAATGGTTGAAGGCGACAGAAAATCGAGAGGCACGGAAGTAACGATGTGCATTTCCGAGGATGAGGCTGAATATCTTGAAAAAGACAAAGTCGCCTCCGTTCTCGAAAAATACTGTTCCTTCATGCGTTATCCGATATATCTTGAAGTAGTAGGCGAAGAACCGCCGAAGCATAAGGAAAAGGATGCCGAGGGCAACGAGATAGAGGTTATGGACGAGAGAAAGCCCATAAACGATACCGAACCGCTCTGGCTCAAAAACCCGTCACAGTGCACGGATGAAGAATATAAGGAATTTTACAAAAAAGTATTTTTCGACTGGAACGATCCTCTTTTCTATATCCACATCAATGCGGATTATCCCCTTAATTTCAAGGGTATCCTCTACTTCCCGCGTCTTAGAAACGAATATGAAAGTCTTGAAGGACAGGTAAAGCTCTTTTACAACCGCGTTTTTGTAGCAGATAACATTAAAGAAGTCCTTCCCGATTACCTTCTTATGCTCAAGGGCGTTCTTGACTGCCCCGATCTGCCGCTCAACGTTTCAAGAAGCTACCTTCAGGGCTCGGCTTACGTTGAAAAGATCGCAAATCACATCGTCAAAAAAGTATGCGATAAGCTCAACGGCATGTTCTCTGTCGAGCGCGACAAATATCAGGAATACTGGAAGGATATCAAAACTTTCGTTGAATACGCGTGCATCCGCGATAAGAAATTCTTCGACCGAGTAAAAGATTCTCTCATTTTCAGAACGACAGACGGCGAATACCTTACCGTAGCTGAATATAACGAAAAGGCGAATAAGGATAAAAACGAAAAAGTAATCTATTACTCAAACGACCCTGTTCAGCAGGCTGTTTATATAAATCTTTTCAAAGCGCGCGGAATACCTACGGTCATTCTCGACCACGTTATCGATTCTCAGTTTATAACGTCCGTCGAACAGGGCTTTGAAAATACAAAGTTCATGCGCGTAGATGCCGATGCAAGCGCTCTGAAAGGCGAGGGCGAGGCGGATAAAAACGAAACTCTTGAAAAGCTTTTCAAGGAAGCTTCGGGCAACGAGCAGCTTAAGATCGAATTCTCGCCGCTTGCCGACGAAAAAATACCCGCGCTTCTCAATATCTCCGAGCAGAGCAGACGTTTTGAGGAAATGATGAACCTTTACAAGCTTGCGGGCCAGGACGTCAATCCTTATACCCTTCCCAAAGAGTCAACGCTTATTCTCAACTCCAACAGCTCGCTTTTAAAGAAACTTACGGTAGCATCCGAAGAAACGGCGAAAAAACTTGCAAAACATATCTACACGCTCGCTCTTCTCGGTCAGCGCAAGCTTTCCGCGGAAGAACTTGCGGGATTTGTTGAAGAAAGCAGCGCAATAATGGAAATGCTTCTCTGATCCGTTGCGATCGGTACTAAATATTAAGCAATAAAGAGGCAGATATGTTTTCTATAGTGCTTGTTGAACCTGAAATCCCGCAGAACACGGGCAATATCTCCAGGACCTGCGCATGCACGGGGGCTCCGCTGCACCTGGTAAAGCCGCTCGGCTTCGTCATAGACGATGCAAAGCTCAGGCGGGCGGGACTTGATTATTGGGGAGAGCTCGACCTTCACATTCACGAATCTCTATCCGATTTTCTTGAATATGCAAAAGGCAAACCTCTCTTTTTCGCCTCAACGAAAGCCGAAAAAAACTACAGCGAGATCGAATATCCCGACGACGCTTACCTTGTTTTCGGTAAGGAGACAAAGGGGCTTCCGGAGTGGCTGCTCAGGGAGAATTACGGCAGATCCGTAAGGATCCCGATGAGAAATAATCTCAGAAGTCTCAATCTTTCAAATTCCGTTGCGATCGTCCTTTATGAAGCTCTCCGTCAGAAATCGTTTTTCGATATGAAGCTTTCAGGCGAGCTTACGGAGAGCTGAAACCTGTATTCACGAAGGAGCAGACATGGATAAAATAATTACGTTTGAAGAACAAAAGCGGCGGGAATTTCTTTACGTTCTTTTCAATGCGGTCTTTGTTACGACCTGCGTCGTATTTATACTGAATTTCTTTTTCGGATATATATGCGACAGGATCTATGAAGGCGACAGCCTGTCTAAGGATTCCGTAGACAATATCCTGCGAGCATTCCTGCCCGCTCTTGCACTTTCCGGAGCATTCGTTTTTTACGGAGTTCACAGCGATGTATCTCTAAAAGCCGTGTTCACTCCCTGCAAAGCAAGCCCGCTCTGGTATATAGCAGGCGGTGCGGCAACTGCAGGAATATCGTTTTTCTTTGCGCTTCTTTCCGAAAAAGTCGTAGGACTGCTCGGAAATTTCGGATATATTATCCACGAATATACACCGTATGATCTCGACAGCATGCCGGACAACATTCTAAGCATGGCAATCGTCTGCATTATCGGCGCATTTTCGTCCGAGCTTGTTTTCAGAGGTATACTCACGGAACGCTTTCGCCGCGCAAATACAGGTCTTGCTCTCATTTTGCCGGCAATTATTGCCGCGAGTATGACAGGATCTCTTGCAAGAATGCCTTACGTTTTCTTTTCCAGTGTTCTTCTTTCGTGGATCTATATGAAAACGTCGTCCGTTTACGTCACGCTGTTCTGCGCACTGTTTTCGGATGTTTCACTTTATCTGTTTTTTATTTTCAGAAATTCTCTCGCGCCCTTCGAGCTGCTTTTCATGTTCGGAGGCCTTGTAACGGCTGCGGCAGCCGTCGCGATCCTTCTTATCAGATACGAAGCCCGCACGGTCTATCCCGCGCCGAGAGACGATGACGACGAATACCTCAGAATATCCGCAAAAGAATCGGTTATCGGACTTCTCAAGGCGTTTTCTTTCTGGATCTTCATTCTTGCCGTCATCTTCACGGTTTTCTTTTTCTACCTCAGCAATCCGACGGTTGAAGTACCGTAAATAATAAAATATAACCTTTTGGAGGATAAATCATGCAGCTTCTTGTAATCGTATTAAACAAGATCGAGTGCCTTGAAGCGCTTCTCGAAAAATTTTACGAAGAAAACATTTCGGGCGCCACAATTCTTGACAGTATGGGTATGGCGCACAGCCTCAGCAGCTTTGACGAACTGCGTTTCATGGCTTCGCTGAGACTTCTCATCAATCCTGACAACCGTGAAAGCAAAACGATTTTTATGGTTGTAAAAGAAGAGAAAATACAGGACATTTCAAAAATAGTTAATGAGATCACCGGCGGACTTAAAAACCCCGACACAGGTATTATGTTTACCGTTCCCGTTACATATACGGAGGGGATCGAAAAGTGCTGAGTGATTTTTCATCAACGTATTTCAACACGTTTATTTATCTTGCGTTGATGATATTTTGCGGAATGTTCGTCGGAAGAATGGCAAAGCATCTCCATCTGCCGAACGTTACCGGTTATCTTGTTGCCGGACTGATAATAGGTCCGAGCGTTCTCGGCCTTATTCCGGCAGACGTGCTGCCCAATCTTGATATCATTGCCGATACGGCTCTCGGATTCATAGCATTTTCCATAGGTACCGAGTTTAAAATGTCGTATTTCAAGCGTGTGGGAGTAACACCGATAGTCATCGCGTTCCTTGAAGCGTTTCTTGCGGTCATTTTCGTTGTAGTTGCGCTTCTTATCGCAGGCTTTTCGCTTCCTTTCAGCCTTGTTCTCGGCTCTATCGCCGCTGCAACAGCACCTGCGGCAACGATCATGGTAATAAAACAGTATAAGGCGAAAGGACCGGTCACCGAGATGCTTCTTTCTGTCGTCGCTCTTGATGACGCAGCCGCCCTTATGCTTTTCGGTATAGCCGTTGCGATAGCTCAGGCAGTTTCCAATCCCGGATCATCGGTCGTATCTGCGCTTGTCAATCCCGTTATAGAGATATTCGGCGCTCTCATATGCGGCTTTATCCTTGGCCTGATATTTATCATACCCCTTCGCTTCTTCAAAAAAGACGGAAACCGTCTTGCTCTTACGATAGGCTTTGTTTTTGTCGGCATCGGCATCGCAAGCATTTTCGGCCTTTCTCAGCTTCTTCTTTGCATGGCGCTCGGGGCAACGCTGACGAATTTTTCGTCGAATACGAACCATATCGTCAAACTTACAGACGGACTGACGCCTCCGATATTTATTCTGTTTTTCGTTCTTTCCGGAGCCGAGCTTCAGCTTTCGGTAATTCCGTCAATAGGTATTGCGGGCATAATTTACGTTATTGTCAGGGTAGTGGGCAAGATCGCCGGCGCTTCTCTCGGCTCAGTTATATGCAGAGCTGACAGTAAAATAACGAAATACCTCGGTTTCTCACTGATGCCTCAGGCGGGTGTTGCGATAGGTCTTTCGCTGCTCGCAACTCAGATCGTTCCTGAATTCGGAGCTGAAATAAGAGCGATCATCTTATGCGGAACGCTTATTTACGAGCTTATAGGTCCTGCGATAACAAAGCTTTCACTCAAGAAAGCCGGAGAAATAGAATAAAAAAACGAGGGGCTTGACAAATAGCACAATAACGATTATAATTAGGTGAAATTACATAACAAAGGAGTAACAAACAATATGTATTTTGAAAAAGTCGCAGCGCTGATTTCCGAAAAATTTGATATGCCGGTTGAAAAAATCACAAGAGAAACGAGCATTATCGATGATCTCGGCGCAGACTCTCTTGACATTGTCGATATGCTTATGATGCTTGAAGAGCAGTATAATCTTTCAATACCCGACGACGTAGCACAGGAAATGAAAACCGTAGGCGACGTTGCCGATTATATCGAAGAAAACATCTGATTCCGCATTACCGATGAAAATACTGGCAGTTGATTACGGACTGGCAAGAACGGGGATAGCCGTCAGCGACGCTACGGGTACCATCGCCACGCCGCTTCCGTGTATTCCCTCCCGAAATGAAGACAGAATGCTTGAAACGCTTTTAGACGTGATAAAAACGGTAAAACCCGAAAAGATAATCGTCGGCCTTCCGTTGCGCACTGATATGCGTCAAAGCGAAATGGCGGAAAAAGTATCTGCATTCTGCGAAAGGCTGAAAGAGGCATCGGGTATACAAACAGAACTGAAAAACGAGATGTATACAACCGTTATCGCTTCAAAGCTTCTTCATCAGAACGAAAAAAAATCCAAAGAGCAGCGCGGGCTGATAGACAGTGCAGCCGCAGCTGTTCTGCTTCAGGAATATCTTGATAATATCAAACAGACGAAATAAAGGAGAATTGCCATGATTAATATTCCCGATGTTAAAATCGGAATAGTTGCCGTAAGCCGCGACTGTTTCCCGAAGGCTCTCAGCAAAAAGAGAAGAGAAAAAGTTGTTGAAGAGTGCAAAAAGATAAACTGTCCCGTTTTTGAGGCGCAGACACTCGTTGAAAATGAAAACGATGCGATGGCGGCTCTCAATGAAATAAATCTTGCAGGCGTCAACGCTCTCGTTGTTTTCCTCGGTAACTTCGGTCCCGAAGGCCCCGAAACGATGCTTGCCCAGAAATTCAACGGTCCCGTTATGTTCGTTGCCGCAGCTGAAGAATCGGACGGCGACCTTATAGACGGACGCGGCGACGCTTACTGCGGAATGCTCAGCATGTCGGTAAATATGCTTCTTCGCAAGCTCAATCCGTATATTCCTGAATATCCCGTAGGAACAGCGGACGAGGTGGCCGGAATGATCGCCGATTTCGTGCCTGTTGCAAGAGTATATATCGGCGTTAAAAACCTAAAAATAATAAGCTTTGGCCCGAGACCGTTTGATTTCGTTGCCTGCAACGCACCTATCAAACAGCTTTACGATATCGGCGTAGAGGTTCAGGAAAACTCCGAGCTTGACCTTTTTGCTTCGTTCAACGAACATAAGGGAGACGAAAGGATCCCTGCCGTAGCAAAAGAAATGGCTGAAGAGCTCGGTAAAAACGGCAATACTTATCCTTCGATACTCGAAAAGCTCGCTCAATATGAGATCACTCTTCTTGACTGGGCGGAAAAGAACAAAGGAGCAAGCAAATACGTTGTTTTTGCAAATAAATGCTGGCCCGCTTTCCAGACTCAGTTTGGCTTCGTGCCCTGTTACGTTAACGGAAGACTTGCCGCTCGCGGAATTCCCGTTGCATGCGAAGTTGATATCTACGGCGCTCTTTCTGAGTTTATTCTTCAGTGCGCAACGCTTGTTCCCGCAACGCTTCTTGATATCAACAATACCGTTCCCAAAGATATGTATGAGAAAAACGCTATCGATGGTTACAGACAGAGCGATCTTTTCATGGGCTTCCATTGCGGAAATACAGCTTCCTGCCTGATAAAGAATCCCGTAATGAAATATCAGCTCATTATGAAGCGCACTCTTGAACCCGACAGTGAACCCAATATCTCCCGCGGCACGCTTGACGGCGCGATAAAAGACGGCGACGTTACAATATTTAGACTTCACGGCTCAGCCGACGGTCAGCTCAGAACTTATATGGCTCAGGGCGAAGTGCTCAACGTTGATCCCAAATCGTTCGGTTCGATAGGCGTTTTCGGAATAAAAGAAATGGGACGCTTTTACAGACACGTCCTTATCCAGAACGGTTTCCCGCATCATGCAGGTATCGGCTTTGCGCATTGCGGAAAAACTCTTTTCTCTGCAATGAGACTTCTCGGCGTTGAAAATATCTACTATAACCAGCCCAAAGAGATACCGTATCCTACCGAAAACCCCTTTACACGCTGATTATCTTCCATCATTATACGGCTCGGAAATTGTCCGGGCCGTATATATTTTATTATTTCGCGGAAAACGGAGGATAAAATGAGAAAATTTATTAAAATAACAGCTTTGATCGCAGCGCTCTCGCTTTTGCTTATATCCTGTGCATCTGCCGATGAGGTCTTTGACGTTGAATTTGAGCAGATGTCGGAAGGCCTTGACCTCGGCGGTGTGGAAATAGTTTACGAGGTGGGTCTTGATCCGAGCATCTGGGACAGCCCGACGTGCCTCGGTTATGAGCTTGATACTCATCTGGGAGATCTTGCCTCAGCGAGACTTAAAAAAGTTCAGTCCGACCTTAACTGTAAAGTGAAAATCAATTACACCAACAATTTTACTTCATGCCGTGCGTTTGTTGCCTGCTCTGCGAGCGGTGCGTTTCTGTGTGACGTTATCTCCGGTATTTCCGATATGTGGCGCGGACCTGCAAGCTCCGGGATGCTTGTCGGGCTGAGCGAACTTGAAAACTACATCGATTTTCGCAACGAAGAAAAATGGGGCAACCGCAATATTCTTGAGGTTATTTATTACGATAGCGATCTATACGGAATTGTTCCAATGCTCTGGCCGGAAGTATCGGTTTCATACAGCGGAATCACGGTCGTTAACGAAGATATCATTTCTGCGATCGGTGCGTCAGATCCGCGTGATCTTCTTGAAAACGGAGAATGGACCTGGGAAAATTTCCGTGACTGTCTCGAAAGATACTATCTTATAGAAGGCAATGATGTGAAGCATTATGCCCTTACATGCTCTACGCATACTCTCGGGGCAATGTATCTTCTCTCCAACGGTTTCAGAATGTCCGTAAAAAAGTCCAACGGAGAACTGTCTCCGGGACTGATGACAAACGAAGCGCTTGCCGCAATGGATGAAGCTCTCGCGATCTATAACGGTCCGCTCGCAGTTACGCTGGATACTCAGGGAAGCGCGGTTGACAGACTTATTTACGGAACTACAGTTCTTGGCTGTGTCAGCTCTGACAACGTGATAGGCATAAACGGTAAGATCTCAAAAGAGATGACCAATTTCGGGCTTGTCTCCTGGCCTACTGGACCTAACGTAGTTCCGGGCTATGCTGCAGGCTTTCATGCAAATATAGACAGATGCATCGTCTTTTCACGAGCTTCGCATTATCCCGAATCCACTGCGGCGGTGATCAGCGCGATTTATGAGCCTTTCGACGAATATCCCACGTTTAACGATATAATGGAACTGATGTCCCGCAGTTATTTCTTTGATCCCCGTGATTCAAAGGTATATTACGATATGTATACCAACTCTCAGTTCGCTTATTTCTTCACGAGCGCAGGTCCGCTTTATGCGTCGCTCGGCGAATGGGTCCTTTCAAGAAAGTCGCCTGCGGAATATATAGAGTCGATAGAAAATCAGCTGAAAGAACGTATGATCGACAGTGTGGCTCATTCACAGAATGCGATATCGGCAATCTGGGGAGAGTAAAGCCTCGGCGTTTTGAAAAGCTCCGGTCAGCCGGAGCTTTATTTTAATAAACAGCTCTTTTTTTTCTTGACAAAAACTGTTATTTATGATATAGTAAATTTATGCAGATATACAAATCGGCACACTATTTCCGCAACGGAGGATCTCATGAAAAAAACAGCGCTTTTACTTGTTATCGTAATCATTTTTTCTTTGTTTGTTACGGCGTGCGGCGCCCCGGAAGAAGAGATTTTCGACGTTGAGTTCGAAAAATCAACGGAAGGTATCGACCTTGAAGGCATTACGCTCGTATATGAATTCGGTATGGACCCGAACGTTCTGGACGTTCCGACATGCCTCGGTTATGAGCTTGATACACAGTTCGGTGATCTCGCGTCTGCTCGTCTGAAGAAAACGCAGAACGATCTTAACTGCAAGCTCGACATAAGATATACAAACAACTTCAACTCGTGCCGTCAGTTCGTTGCGGCATCGGCATCCGGCGTATTTATGTGCGATATGATATCCGGTATTTCGGATATGTGGGCAGACGTTGCCAGAATAGGTATGCTGGTAGGGCTGAGTGAGCTTGAAGATTATATAGATTTTCGAAATGAGGATAAATGGGGCCATACCTCAATGCTCGAAGTCATATACTATGAAGATGACCTTTACGGCATCACCCCCATGCTCTGGCCCGAGATTTCCGTCACGTTTGACAGCCTGATGGTAGTTAACGAGAATATGATAGCCACGCTCGGTGAAACGGACCCGAGAGACCTTCTTGAAAACGGACAGTGGAACTGGGATACTTTTGACGAATGTCTGGGCAGATACTATATCGAAGAGGGCGGCGTTGTCAAGCAGTATGCTCTTACGGCAGGCACAGGCACTTTCGGCGTTATGTTCCTTCTTTCAAACGGATCACATTATATAGAATACGATAATTCCGGCAATATGGAATGCGGCTTTTACACAAATGAAGCTATAAAGGCAATGCAGCGCGGCATAGATATTTTCTACGGACCTAACTCTCATACTATAGACAGTACGTCTAACGTAGTCGATGCCCTGATCGGAGACAGAACGGTCCTTGGCTCGCTCGGTTCGGGCGATATCATCGGCATCAACGGCAAGATCGCAAAAAAGATGGATAATTTCGGTATCGTCAGCTGGCCGTGCGGACCCGATGTCGAGCCCGGATATATAGTGGGACATCACGCAAATATCAATAACTGCATTTCTTTCTCGAAAATGTCTAATAACCCCGAAGCATGCGCTGCGGTAATAAGCGCGCTCTATGAACCTTTTGAAGAATACCCCACGATAGATTCACTTATAGATCTTATGTCTAAAAACTATTTTTACGACAGAAGAGATTCCGAGGTATTCTATAAGATGTGCTTCAACTCGGTTTACAACTATTTCCACTATTCACCGATGTATGATTTCATGCACGCATGGCTTTCTCCCAACAAATCAGTTTCGGAATACCTTGAACAAAACAAGGGCGTGATCGACGAGAGAATGAACGAATACGCCCGCGCTACAATGAACGGTATCAAAGCCGTCTGGGGCGATGAAAACGACTGAACAAAATCAGAAAAAACAGGCAAACGACAGAGCTGATCAGGATAATATAATAAGTATATCTGTTTTTGCTACTGTCGCGGAAATGATTTCTGACGCAGCGCGGATGACGCAGGAATAATATAGAAGTTTTAATACAGACCGTCTTGCAGTGATGCATTATTACGTTTCGACAAACATCAGGGAGGAGAAATGCGCAGTTTATCTATCGGCAACAGCTTTTCTCAGGACGCATGCGCTTTTTTGCATCAGGCTGCAAAATCGGCAGGAATTGACTGGGAATGTGTAAACCTTTATATAGGCGGGTGTTCCCTTGAATATCATGCCGAAAATCTGCGTGAAAACAGGCAAAACTACTCTCTTGAAATAAACGGACAAAGCACAGGGAGAACAGTATCCGTAAAAGAGGCTCTGGAAGACCTCGGACAATTCGATTTTATCACGCTTCAGCAGGCAAGTCATTTCAGCGGGATGGAAGAAACGTATTTTCCGTTTATAGCCGAGCTTTTTGCCTCATGCCGCAAAGCTCAGCCCGACGCCGAAATCGTTATTCACGAAACATGGGCGTATGAAACAGATTCAATCCATGATGCGTTTGTAAATTACGAACGCAGTCAGAAAAAAATGTTCAATCTGCTTCACAATGCGTATAAAAAGGCCTCGGATATGCTCGGAGCAAGAATAATTCCTGTTGGAGATACCATTCAGTATTTCCGTGAAAAAGTGCCTGGATTTGATTATTCGAACGGCGGCGCGCCCCTTACAAGAGACGGATTTCATCTCTCGGTCCCCGACGGGCGCTTCATAGCAGCTCTTGTGTGGATCGAGCTTCTCGCAAAAACAGATGCGCGAAAAGTCGTTTTTATCCCGGACGGTATGACTGAAACAAGATGTGATATGATCGAAAAAAACGTTCACTCGTTTCTTCAAAAAGACTGGAACGAATAAGAAAACCGATTGATCTTAAATTAAATCAAAACAACCGTGCCCCGATTGTGCGACACGGTTGTTTTTTTATACCGAAAGCCACGCGATAGTCGCGCGGTTCAAAAGAGGTTAAGCGATGAAAAAATCCTCCGATTGTGAAATAAGATGACATGTCGGTCAAAATAATAATCACAAACGGAGGATTGATCTATGAAAGCTAAATCGATTCATGTAGGCGCTGTAGCGATGCGGCGGAGCCATTGCCTTTACTCGGGACGATTTAGATGAACGCGTGGTTGTGAAGCCGAGAAAGCTGTCTTCTTTCATTGTTTTTTTGTATAAAAAACCCCGGAGATTTCTCTCAGCGGTCTGCTTATTGCAGGCAGTATTCTGATGTGCGCTATTACAGCGGGAATGCAACAGCCTCTGCATAAAGCTTTTTCATGATTGCAATAAACGCCGAAAGCGGTCCTCTGCCGTCGTCCCGGTGTGTGCAGAGAACGCAGGAAAAACTCTCCGCACAGTCGAACGGGATCCAGGCAAACTGACCGCTGTGGTCGTTCAGAAATCCCGGCGCGAGGCATATACCGCGTCCCGCTGCAACGTTCGTGAGCGTCGTGTCGTGATCGGGACTGTTGAAATAATCAATCCTGCCTGTTGAAATAATGCGGTGCTGAACGTTTCTCAGCGCCTGGGGCGAACCTCCGCCGACCATCAGTGTCCTGCCGTAAAGATCGCCGGCGGTTATCAAATTCTTCTTGGAAAGAGGATCACTGCGATTTGTAATTAAGTATATTCGGCTCTCAAACAGATCCTGAACTGTTGTGTTCTGAATATGTCCGGTCTGCTCCTTCAGTGCGAAGAGAATGTCCGTTTCGTTTTTTAGAAAACCGTCCATTCCGTTTTCATATTCAAATTTCGGAACGACCTGAACATCAGGAAATTCTTTTTCAAAAAGACGCATCGCTTCGGGCAGAAAATACAGCGCTTGTCTTACCATCATACTTATTGAAATGCTGTCTTTGTATTTCGCGCTGAAATTTTGTCCCTGCTCTATCGCCCGCTTCAGATCATCGCGCATTCCGGAGAGAAACGATACGAACTGAGCTCCCGCAGGTGTAAGCGCAGCTCCTTTTCCGCTCCGCTCAAAAATCGTAAAACCGATTTCCTCTTCAAGAAGCCTTATCTGATAAGAAAACGTGGGCTGGCTGATGAACTGATTCTCCGCAGCGCGACTGAAATTCAGCGTTCTTGCCAGTTCTATGCAGTAATCTATCTGTTTTGTGGTCATTTCTGCCTCCGCGTTATTTATTTTTTCTATCAATTATAGCATATTTATGTTGGACTTGTCAATAGATTTGTGGTATAATACTGTCGTAAACAAAAACCGGAGGTTTTAATTATGTCAAAAACACTAATAGCATTCTTTTCCAGAGCGGATGAAAACTACTTTGCCGGTGCGATGCGCTACGTAAAGGTGGGCAACACGGAAATCGTCTGTAACCTTATGAAAGAAATGATCGAGGCCGACGTTTTTAAAATTGAAATGAAAAATCCATATTCTCCCGTATATATGACTTGTATAGAGGAAGCAAAAAAGGATCTGCGTGAGAAGGCAAGACCGGAGCTTGTCTCTTATCCCGACAGCATCGACGAATACGATACCATAATTCTCGCATATCCCAACTACTGGGGCACTATTCCGATGGCGGTCGCCACTTTCCTTGAAAAATATGACTTCACCGGAAAAACCATCCTTCCGCTTTGCACTAACGAAGGCAGCGGAATGGGCGGCAGCGAACGCACTATCAAACAGTGTGCGCCGGATGCTGCCGTAAAAAGAGGGCTTTCTGTTACCGGAAGCGACGCCCAGAATTCAGGCGGGAGTGTTAAACGCTGGCTGTCATCAAACGGTCTTATCTGAGGTGTTTTATGGAATACGAAAAAGGATATGTATATAAACTGATGGACGAGGGAGGTCCGACCGATAACCGCGAGCCGTATTTCAAAGAGGCTGTGGATGAGATGATGCGTTCACGCGTCCTTTGCGCGAAAGCGAACGCAATTATGCCGAACGATCCTGCATACGTCGGATACCTGGAAGAACTGTTCGAAAGGAATCTTGACGATGTGCGTATTCTGACTCCGTTTATCTGTGATTTCGGCAACCGCGTTAAATTCGGTAAAGGCGTTTTTATCAATCACTCCGCCATATTCTCCGCATCAGGCGGGATCGAATTTGAGGATGGCGTGATGCTGGCACCGGGAGTTCACATTGCGACGATCAATCACGATATGAACGAACGCCACACAAAATATACTTACGGGAAAGTCCTTATCAAAAAGAACGCATGGATCGGAATGGGTGCAACGCTTTGTCCCGGAGTGACTGTCGGCAGATATGCCGTTGTAGCGGCTGGCGCGGTAGTTACGAAAGATGTCCCCGACTATGCCATCGTCGGAGGTGTTCCCGCCAAGGTCATCAGGTATCAGGATCCTGCAGAACAGAAGGAAGTATGAAAAGGCACGTATTTATCTTAATATTTGCCGTCATGCTTTTGCTGAGCTCGTGCAGTATAAAGATTCAGTCTGATATCTGCGTAAACACGGGTCAAAAGGCCGATATTCAGGATAATGCAGTATCTGAATAAGTAGAGGAAACGATTATGAAGTATGATTTTTCGGTATTTATAAACGTAACGATAACCGGCGCAGATATTGCTGCGCTGAGTGATGACGAACTTTCCGTTCTCTATGCTCAGGCGCGTTACTGTCAGGCGATGACCGACGCGGATACCGATGTGATGCGGCAGATCGTATCGGAAGATATGACATTCACTCACATGAGCGGCTTAAAGCAGACGCGTGAGGAATATTTCGCTGATATAGCAGACGGCAGTCTGAGATACTTCACGATTGGGATCGAAGATCCGGTAATCCGTGTGGACGGAAACAAAGCAACGGTCACTTTTACGTCGGTGCTCAACGCCAACGCATACGGGGTTCGCGGAACATACAGGATGAAAGGCACGCACCATTATGAAAGGCACGATGGCGAATGGATCGCCGTGAACGGATAAGGAACAATTATGAGAAAGCGCACGGTGTTTCGTCTGCGCAGGTCATCATACGCTGGCATTTGCAGGCAGGCAATATCTGCATCCCCGGCTCGTCGAATGAGCAGCACATCATCGAAGACTACGACGTGTGGGATTTTGAACTCAGCGAAGATGAAATGGCGCGTATGACCGCACTCGAAAAAGACGAACGTTTCGCGAATTACTGATAAGGAGAGACAAAATGAGAAATAAGGGATATATTATTTCTTTGCTGTTTACATTCGTTATGATATTTGTACTGGCCGCATGCGAAAGCGGCGGTGATACCCCGATAGCAGATCCCGCGGCGGAAAACAAATCCGAAAGCACGATAGTTTCGTCAGAAGAAAACGTATCGGACAGTGAAATCGGAACCGATGAAATAACGGAGCTTGCAAACGGCAAGTCGCTGGTCGTGTATTTTTCCCGCATCGGCGAGCAGTACGTAGTAGGGGTGATCGACAAAGGCAATACTGCGATCGTTGCGGAGATGATCGCAGAAAAGACAGGCTCAGATATGTGGGAAGTTATTCCGGAAGAGGATTACCCGATGACATATAGCGAGCTCACCGACGTCGCAAAAAAGGAACAGAATGAAAATGCTCGTCCGAAATACCGTGGAACGGCGCCGGATCTTTCGGAATACGACACGGTATTCGTTGGTGCTCCGGTTTGGTGGGGGGACTGGCCCATGATAATGTACACATTCTTTGAGCAGAACCGCGACTCGCTTGCGGACAAAACGCTGATTCCTTTTTCTACTCATGAGGGAAGCGGTCTTGCCGGATTTGACAGAAAGCTCGGCTCGGCTGTTCCCGGGGCGACAGTCAAAAAAGGGATAGCAATTCGTGGCAGCGACGCTCAGAACGGACAGGAAGGCGTCAGCGAAAACATAGATGACTGGCTGAAAGATCTGGGATACTGACAAAATGCCGCAACAAATAATAACAGATGATATAAAAGGAGAATCACTATGGAAAATGTAAAACTTAACAATAATCTCAACTGCCCGGTCGTAGGCATCGGAACGTTTATGCTCTCCCCGGCAGATGCTGAAAACAGCGTTCGTGAAGCGTTGAAGATGGGTTACCGTCTGATCGACACAGCAAACGCCTATGTAAACGAACGCTCCGTAGGGCGGGGAATAAAGTCAAGCGGCGTAAAGCGCGAAGAGATTTTTCTCTCTACCAAGCTCTGGCCCAGCGAATACGAAAATCCGAACGCGGTAGAAGAAACGCTCGAAAGGCTCGGCGTCGATTACGTCGATCTGCTTTATATCCATCAGCCTGCCGGAAACTGGCTCGCGGGCTACCGTCAGATCGAAAAAGCATACCGCGAAGGCAAAGCGAGATCTATCGGAATTTCTAACTTCGAAGGCAAATATATTGAAGAACTTGAAACAAAATGGAAAATCGTGCCTCAGTTCATCCAGGTCGAGGCGCATCCGTATTTCACACAGAAGGAGCTGCGCAAAACGCTTGACAAATACGGCATCAAGCTCATGAGCTGGTATCCGCTCGGTCACGGCGACAAATCTCTTATCAGCGAGCCGCTCTTTGTTGATTTAGGAAAAAAATACGGAAAAACTCCTGCACAGATCATTCTTCGCTGGCACACGCAGATGGGCTTCGTTGTTATTCCCGGATCAAAGAACGTCGAGCATATCCGCGACAATCTCAATATCCTCGATTTTACTCTGACAGACGAGGAAATGGCGCAGATCGCAACGCTCGACAAAAACGAACGTTACTATCACCGCACCGATGCCCAGCTCGTTCAGTTCGCCGCCTGGAAACCGGGCTTTGAAAAGAAATAAGCGCAAGTTATTGTGACCTCGACGACCTCGCCGAGGTCATTTTTCATTTTTTGTCCCCGCTTTTATCGCGTTGACCGCCATCGTGGCGTTGTGGACCGCACCGAAAAGTGCGCTTTAACGCTGGTACCGAGCCTGGGCTGACTCGCGCCGCGGTTCGGGGACCTTCCTTTAATTTGTCGTTGTGTTTCCATAACCAGACACTTTTCTTTTTATTGACTAAAAAAGCCGCAGGGATCTCTCTGCGGCTTTTGTTGCGAGTGGCTTATTATTGTGGCGTTCCGGTTTATTTCTTCATTCTGGCGTCGTTGAGTACCTCATCTATGTCGCCTTCAATACAGACAGAGCGGGTCTTAATCGTTTCCGGGCAAACAGCCTCGCCGTAGTTGATACAGGCGTAGGTCGCCTCCGGATCCTTCGCGGTCATCTGCCAGAACGGATATTTTATTATAACCGGCGTGTTGTAGCCGACACCGAGTTCAAGGTAAAGCACCTTGCCTTTACGGGTGCGCAGGAAATTTTCGTATCTTGCCGCCGCTTCGTGCCAACCCTCGTCCTCGACGAATTTGTCATCGGAGCGCAGATTCATCGTCATCGGCTTGCCGCAGACAGGGCATTTCGGGATCAGCTCAGTCGGAATACGCATATCTTTCTGTTCTTCGACCATACGGCGGACGATTTCTTCGTTTTCGTAAGTTTTGTTATGACACGGAATACTGCACTGGAAAAGGCCGTAGTCTCCCTGCGTGTAAAACAGCATCTTCTTGTTGAAGCCCGCCTTCTGAAAGCAGTGGTCGACGTTCGTTGTGATGACGAAATAGTCCTTGTCCTTCACAAGATCGAACAGTTTATTATAAACAGGTTTCGGAGCGTCGGTATAGCGATTGACGAAAATATACCTACTCCAGTACGCCCAGAATTCCTCCGGAGTTTTATATGGATAAAATCCACCCGAATACATATCTCGGAAACCGTAACGCTTTGCAAAGTCGGAAAAATACTTTTCAAATCGTTCGCCGTCATAGATGAATCCCGCCGACGTGGAAAGACCTGCTCCGGCACCTATCACAACAGCGTCGCATTCTTCGAACGCCTTTTTGAGCTTTTGCAGGTTATCCGAGTAATTCCCGGTAGATGTTGTAATCCTCATTCTTGAAAACATTGAATATCACCTCGATTTTGCTGTGTGTAGCTGACTTGTATCCGCGCACCGTCTTCACTGCTGTCTCTGCTGCGCGCCTCTGCGGGAAACCGAAAACGCCGGTAGAGATACAGCAGAACGCGATACTGCCGATCCTGCTTTCCTCCGCGAGCGCAAGGCAGGAGCGATAACAGGACGCGAGCTGTTCCTCGTGTCTTGCCGTCAGTCTGCCGTTTACGATAGGTCCGACGGTGTGAATGACGAACTTACACGGCAGATTATACGCCGGTGTGATTTTCGCCTGTCCGGTCGGCTCCTCGTGTCCCTGCTTTTGCATGATTTCGGCACACTTGTTGCGCAGACGTAATCCCGCATAGGTATGGATGCAGTTGTCGATACAGTTGTGAAGCGGCTGAAAGCATCCGAGCATCCCGGAATTCGCTGCGTTGACGATCGCATCGCATTCAAGCGTTGTGATGTCTCCCTGCCAGAGATATATGCCGTCCTCTGCGGGGGTAAGGTCGGCAAGACGGGTAATTCCTTTTGCAGCCGTTTCTTCTTTCAGATATTCGCTCTCGATTTCAATATATTCATCCGGCACCGGTGCGGGAAGCCGGACATTCATCAGCGAACGGAGCAGGTCTTTTTGCCCCTGCCTGTCCGCCGGCACCTCAATATTCTTGTATTCCTGTTTTTCGGCAAGGAGCTTTTTAATCAGATAAATCCTTTTTTCCTCGTGTGTCATATCAGTTCTCCGATGATCCATGTTTTTTTGCTGAACGTCGTTGATCACGTCGCCTTTCTCGTAATTACCGATCAAAAAAGGTGAGGTCATTAAAGTAGTTTTCCTCGATCTCATACGGATAGTGACCGTAGAAATTTGCTTCGTCCGCGTCGAGCGACTTTTCCGTATTGAACGGAGTTAGCGTGCCGTTTCTGCAGGCGTATTCCCATTCCGCTTCTGTCGGCAGGCGGTATCCGTTTGCCGAGCGGTCCCACGTCACGCCGCCCTCGCCGACGGTATAACACGGTGTCAGTCCGGC
>JAEEGL016072593.1_pt1 | contig 55217 bp, 48 predicted proteins | sample 9134231 | NCBI WGS metagenome assembly JAEEGL01 (sample SAMN16246548, study PRJNA631951) | gut metagenome | biome: gut microbiome; feature: rumen; material: fiber-attached | host: Bos | place: Iran: Karaj | collected 2018-10
CCGAAGTACAAACATAGCATAGCCGAACGCGAGGAGACTCTTTCCCGGAACTCCCCGTGAGTCCCAATATATGTTTGTCTGAAACATCGAGGGGTCATAAAAAAGTGAAAATATATTTGGAAAAGTCTTAGAATACCCCCTATACTTGTCCGGGGGTGGACAAGCCCCCGGACGCCTGCCGCCCCTCCGTGTTGGGAATATACATTGGTTGTTATTCCAGCTCATTTTTACTATCTTTGTATTTATCCAAAACCATTACATAACTATGTCTGACATAGAACAGATTCAGGACGAATTGTGTCGTTTTAACCAGGAACGCGACTGGGAACAGTTCCATAATGGTAAAGACCTTGCGGTCGGCATTTCCGTAGAGGCGGCTGAATTACTGGAGGCATTCCTTTGGAAGAATCCCGAAGACGCGTCTGTTGACAAGATTCGCGAGGAGTTGGCCGATGTTCTTAATTACGCATTTCAGTTGGCCGACAAGTATGACCTTGACATTAAGGAGATTATGCTGGAGAAGATCCGTAGAAATGCCGAAAAGTACCCTGTCGAGAAGGCCAAAGGGAGTGCGAAAAAGTATAATGAGTTAAAATAATGTGCAAATGAATACAGCAGTTAAAATCGTAGATTTGGGATTTCCCGGAGAGCAAGAGAAACTTGTATCTATGCCGCACGGCGTGAATTGGCCTGTAGTCTATCTTATCCATAACGATAAGGAGATTTATGTTGGCGAAACTACCAGTGCACATACCCGCTATATTCAACACGCAGACAAACACGGTAAGTTTTATAAGGAACGGCGTCGTTTGAATCACATTAAAATTGTATTTGATGATTCCTTCAATAAGTCTGCAATCCTGGATATCGAACAAAGCCTTATTCGGATGATTGAGGCTGATTCGGCAATTCAGAGTGAACTCGGCCTTCCCAGCCACCAGTTGCAGAATAAAAATGCGGGCCAGTCTTACCAACACGATTATTACGACCGAGCCATATACCAACAGAAAGTAGAGGATATTTGGAAAAAGCTCTTTCAATATTATCACTTGGTCTCGAATTCATACGATACGATTAATAATTCCGACCTGTTCAAGTATTCTCCCTATACTAATCTGACTGCCGAACAGGAAGAGGTGTGCCGGGACACCATTCGTCATATGATTCATTGCCTTAGCTATGGAAAAAAGGGAACAACTATTATCAGTGGGGCCGCCGGAACAGGCAAATCCATTGTCCTTATCAATATGATGATGACCTTGTTAAAGAGTCATTACATTACGTATGATTACGATCCGGAAAAGGATTCGGAAGACGATCTTGATGAGCGATACGCACTTCATTGTGAGTTAGAAAAATTTCTTAAAACATGGAAGAAACAAACAGGGTATAAAGACTTGAAAATCGGTTTCATTGTGCCGATGGAATCGATTCGCAGCACTTTTAAAATGGTGTTCAAGTATTCCTCTAAATCTGTTAAGGGGATGAAGGTTAATATGGTTATTGGCCCGAACGAAGTCATTCCAAAGAAGGGGAAAAGAGGCTTTGATGTTGTGTTTGTAGACGAAGCTCATAGACTTAAGCGTCGCGCCGCAATGTCCGGAACTGAGATGCACGCATTTGACAATTGTTGTGCTCGATTAGGCCTTAACCCTAAGGTGGCCAACCAGTTAGACTTCATTCTGAGAAATACCAAGTATCAGGTGATGGTTTATGACGAGAATCAAACCATCAAACCCACAGATATTACTCCAAACGATTTCCAAGGTAGACTCAAAGGGAGAGACTTGCGGACAAGAGTATTAAGATCACAGATGCGCTGCAATGGTGGAGGTGAGTTTACAAAATATGTGAATGACATTTTTGATTGCCGTAATCCTAAAGTGAAATCATTCGAAGATTATGACCTTCGTCTATTCAGTGATCCGAATAAGATGATTAATCAGATAGTCGCGGATGATGCTAAGTATGGTCTTTGCAGAACAGTGGCCGGCTATTCATGGGAATGGGTCTCATCAAAAGAGAGCGTTGGTACTAAGAAAAATGGAACGCCAAAATATAAAAAGAGTAAAAAGGTATTTAACAGTATTGGAGAACTGGAAAAAGCGAGAAGAGATTATGACATAGTGTTTAAGGATAAAGGCTACTATTGGAATATTCGCTCTTCTAGATGGATATTAAAGAGTTCTCCGAAGGAAATCGGCTGTGTACACACTACTCAGGGTTATGATCTTAACCGAGTGGGAATCATCTTTGGCAAAGAGATCAACTATAATCCTGATAAGAATGAACTGGAGATAAATAGGAACAAGTTCTATGATGCTAAGGTAAAAGAGGGGACGGATGATGCTCAACTTAAGAGGTTCATTATCAACGCATATAAGGTTATGATGATGAGGGGTATTAAAGGATGCTATTTATATGCGTGCAATAAGGAACTACAGGATTACTTGAGTCGTTTCTTTCCTGTTGTATAAAGTATCCTATATCACTTGATTCTTTTTCGCGGTGCAGGTTCAATAAAAGTGTAGAAGCCTGCGCCGCGAATCTGCATTCTATGCATTACAGTGGCGCAGGATTACTGCAAAAAACAGAACCTGCGCCATTCGTTGGGTAAACCAGCGCCAGAAATAGGGGCTGTAATCCCATCCTTTTTGTATTGCGCAGCACTTTGGCGCAAGCTCGGTATATCTTTGTCGCAGAAACCAAGATATACCGAGCTATGTTTAAGATTGTTATTTCCGTTGCGTTGTATGTGGGCGCTATCGTTTTTCTGCTGAAAGGAGTTATTGCGTATTGCAACTGTGATCACTTTGTGACCGAGCCGTGAGGCGGCTTTGCGGGGAGGGAGTGTGGGGCTCCGGCGGGCTTGTCCACCCCCGGACAAGTATAGGGGGAGGGGCCCACAGCAGTGCCCGATAGGGCACGGCGCAATGGGAGGGGCCGAAGGAGCGGAGCGACTGAGTCCCGCCGGAGCCCCACACTTCCTCCCCGTTTAAAGAGCCTTCAACTCCTCTACGGTGAATCCGCTGCAGGCGGCGACGAGTTCGGGCGCAAGACCCTGTGCTAACATCGCTTTGGCCACTTCTGCCCTTCCGGCTTCGAGACCTTCTGCCCTTCCGGCTTCGAGACCTTCTGCCCTTCCGGCTTCGAGACCTTCTGCCCTTCCGGCTTCGAGACCTTCTGCCCTTCCGGCTTCGAGACCTTCTGCCCTTCCGGCTTCAAGTCCTTCTTCCCAACCTTCTGCGCGGCCTTCGGCCATTGCGACCTCCTTGGCAAAGTCTCTTTCGGCAATGATGTCTAATTCTGTTCTCATACTCTGGTTGTAATACTCTCTTGTTTCTATGGGCATCGTGGCCAGCTCGGTCGCCCGATAAAGGTCATTCAGCAACCCGTCCGTAAATCCTTTCGGCGGCTCGGTGAGCATATGCATATACTTGAGGGAAAAGATGAACTTTTCCAACAGGTCCCTGCACTTCTCGCCCTCATCCTCCTTCAGTTTTAATCGACCCAGTTCCACGAACACGAAGTTCAGGCTAGGCGTCATCAGCTCTGTGTTGTGCCGGTTGCGAAGCTCATATCGGCAGATATAACCATCCTCCAGGGCGTCTTCGCTGTCGTGCTTTAACGTGAAGTTGAGCAGGCTGATCACATACACCGGCTTCAGGCCATAATCCATTTTGCTCATCTTTTCGCCGTCCCGGATACGTGCCATCCTACCGGCCAACTGCTCCCTGATGGGATAGGTGGAATAGGACAGTGCGCGGTCCCGGAAACTGTTCTGGGGCGCGTTCTGCACCTCTACCAGAAACTCTTCTCCCGTCTTGGCATCCTTGCAAAGCAGGTCAAAATTAACTCTTTTTTCAGAGATAACCAAACCGTGTTTCTCCTTGTCGGAGAAAATGATTTGTGATATCTTTTTCCCGGGAATGAGCAGTTCGAGGATTTGAATGAGGAGATTCTCATTCTCCGGATTACAGATTACCACTTTGAAAGTGGAGTCGAACAGCAGGAACGCATACCGTCCCCGGCCGATGGGTGCCAATGCTTTTGTCATAGCTACATAATTAAAAGGTTAGTCCGGCCCTCCACCTTGGAGAACCGGACTGCAATTATGTAGTAAATAATCCGGGAATGCGAGTTGTTTTACATCATTTTTTTTGCGGTTCGGCTAAAACAGATAAAAATCGACAAATTTTTTAGCCGATTTGATTACAACCTCTCCTTAATAGCCTTGGTGGCCTCCTCGTAGCCGGGTTTTTCCAGGAGGGCGAACATATTCTTTTTGTAGGCCTCCACGCCGGGCTGGTTGAAGGGGTTCACGCCCAGGGCATAGGCGCTGATGCCGCAGGCGAACTCGAAGAAGTAGAGCAGGGCGCCCAGGTTCCGGGCGTCCACCTGCTCGAAGGCGACCTCGATCTGCGGAACGCCGCCGTCGATGTGGGCGAGGCGGGTGCCCAGTTCAGCCATATGGTTGCAGTGCTCCACGTGTTTGCCCGAGAGGAAGTTCAGCTGGTCCAGGTTCTGGGGATCGCTGCCGATGACCACGCTCCGACGGGCCTTCTCCACGTGCAGGACCGTCTCGAACATCAGGCGGGAGCCTTCCTGGATGAACTGGCCCATTGAGTGAAGATCGGCCGTATTGTTCACGCTGGCGGGGTAGATGCCCTTGCCGTCCTTGCCCTCGGACTCGCCGTAGAGCTGCTTCCACCATTCGGCCACGTAGGTGAGCTTGGGGTTGTAGTTGACGAGGATTTCCACGCTCTTGCCGCAGCCGCTGTGCAGGAGGTTCCGCATCGCGGCGTAGACCACGGCGGGATTATCGGCCGATTTGACCGCGAGCGCTTTCTCCGCCTCCTTCGCTCCTTCCAGCAGGCCCTTGACGTCCAGGCCCGCGGCGGCGATGGGAAGCAGGCCCACCGGGGTAAGCACGCTGAAGCGGCCGCCCACGTTGTCCGGCACCACGAAGGTCTTGTAGCCTTCCTGCGTGCTCAGGGTCTTGAGGGCGCCCTTCTTCGCATCCGTGATGGCGACGATACGTACGGCGGCTTCCGCCTTCCCGTAACGGTCCTCGATATACTGCTTGACGATGCGGAAGGCCACGGCGGGTTCCGTGGTGGTGCCGCTTTTGGAGATGACGATGCAGGCGACGTTCCGTTCTTCGGAGAGGTCCATCAGTTCCGCCAGGTATTCCTCCGAGAGGTTGTTGCCCGCGAAGACCACCTCCGGGGCATCCTTCTTAGCCAGTTGTTTGGCAAAATTGTGGCTCAGGGCCTCGATGACGCACTTGGCGCCGAGGTAACTGCCGCCGATGCCGATGGCGATAACAAGGTCCACCCCGCGGGCTTTCCAGTCCTTGCAGATCCCGTCGATATCCGCGAGCATAGAGGCGGGAACCTCCGAGGGAAGGTGTTTCCAGCCCAGGAAGTCGTTCCCGGCGCCTTTTTCGCTTTCGAGCACGTCGAAGGCGTCCAGGGCCTTTTTCACATAAGCGTCATACTGTTTGGCGTCCACGAAGGAAGCGCAGCCTTTTACGTCAACTTTAATCATAGTATTGAGAGTTTATATTTGCCGTGATCAATCTTCCAAAGTTACTCAAATTTTACTAAATTTGAAGTGTTATTGTGCAGAAAACCTACATTGCCATAGACCTGAAGAGTTTTTACGCTTCGGCCGAGTGCGTCGCGCGGGGGCTGGACCCTCTCACGACGAATCTGGTGGTGGCCGATGCCTCCCGCACGGACAAGACCATCTGCCTGGCCGTCTCGCCCTCGCTGAAGGCCTACGGCATCCCCGGCCGTGCCCGCCTCTTCGAGGTGAACCAGAAGCTGAAGGGAACCGGCGTCCAGTACATCATCGCCCCGCCGCGGATGAGCTATTACATCGAGGTGAGCAGCCGCATCTACAGCATCTACCTGCGTTTCATCGCCCCGGAGGACATCCACGTCTATTCCATCGACGAGGTGTTCATCGACGCCACCCAGTACCTCACGCTGTATAAGACCACGCCCCACGACCTGGCGATGCGTCTGGTGCGGGAGGTCCTGAAGGAGACAGGCATCACCGCCACCGCCGGCATCGGCCCCAATCTTTACCTCTGCAAGGTGGCGATGGACATCGAGGCGAAGCATAGCGCACCGGACAAGGACGGCGTGCGTGTGGCAGCCCTCACGGAGCTGAGCTACCGGCAGAAATACTGGACCCACAGGCCCCTGACGGACTTCTGGCGCATCGGGAAGGGGACCGAGCGGCGCCTCGCGGCCCTCGGACTCTACACCCTGGGCGACGTGGCCCGCCGCTCGCTCACCGACGAAGAATCCCTCTACAAGGCCTTCGGCGTGGCGGCGGAGCTGCTCATCGACCATGCCTGGGGCTGGGAGCCCTGTACGATGGCCGATATAAAAGGGTATCGGCCCGTCACCAACAGCCTCTCCAGCGGCCAGGTGCTCACGCGCCCCTACAGCGCCGACGAAGCCGCCCTCATCGTGCGGGAGATGACCGACCTGCTCACGCTGGACCTGGTGGAGAAGAAGCTCGTCACGGACCAGCTGGTGCTGCACATCGGCTATGAAAACGGCCCTGCAAAGGGCTACAAGGGGCCGATGGTGACCGACTGGTACGGCCGTCCCACCCCGAAGCCCGCCCACGGAAGCGTGAACCTGCCGGGCGCTACCTCGTCCACCACCCTCATTATGCGGGCGGCGATGGAACTCTTCCACAGCATCATCAATCCCGCGCTGAAGGTGCGCCGCATCTTCGTGGTGGCTTCGCACGTCTTCCCGCAGGAGAAGGCCGGCGGCGTACAGCTGGATCTCTTCGACGAGCGCCCCGTGGACCTGGAGAAGGAAAGGCGGCAGCAGGAGGCCATCCTGGAGATCCGCCGCCGCTTCGGGAAGAACGCCATCCTGAAGGGGATGAACTTCGAGGAGGGCGCCACCACCAAGGAACGCAACAACCAGATAGGAGGACATAAGGCGTGATGAAAGGACTTTACGACGATATCATCGGCCTGGAGCATCCCGTCTCCAAACGGCACCGGCCGATGTCGATGGCCGACCGGGCGGCGCAGTTCGCTCCGTTCGCGGCTCTGAGGGGCTTCGACGACGAGATTGACCGCACCCGCGAGGAGGAAATGGCCGATGATGCATAATTTTTGCTTATCTTTGCACTCGTGAAGAAAATCGCGTTCATACTGCTGTCGCTTCTGCTGTGTGCCTGCTCCCAGGCGCAGGTGAAGCAGTATAAGGTGAAGGTGGTGAAGGAGTATCCCCACGAGGAAACCGCCTACACCCAGGGCCTCTTCTTCCACGAAGGCGTGCTCTATGAGACCACCGGCCAGTTCGGGGAGAGCGCCATCCGCACCGTGGACCTCCGGACCGGCAAGTCCCTGCAGCAGAAAAAACTGAGCGGCAAGTACTTCGGCGAGGGTTCCGTCATCCTGGACGGGGATCTGTACATCCTCACCTGGACCAACAAGGTGGCCTTCCTCTATGACCCCGAGACCCTTACCTACAAACGCACGGTGGGCTATCCCCGCCAGGGCTGGGGGCTCACCACCGACGGAAAGCAGCTCATCGCCAGCGACGGCAGTGCCAACCTGTTTTTTATGGACGCGGGGTTCAAACTGGAGAAGAAACTGCCCGTCACCCTGAACGGCCGCCCGCTGAGGAACCTGAACGAACTGGAATGGATTGACGGAAAGATCTGGGCCAACGTGTACCTCACGGACACCATTGTCATCATCAATCCGAAAGACGGCAAGGTGGAAGCTACCGTGGATTGCTCCGGCCTTCTTCCCGCCAAACTCCGCGCCGTGGACACCGATGTCCTCAACGGCATCGCCGTAGATGCGGAAGGACGCATATACATTACGGGGAAGAACTGGCCCCGGCTCTATGAAATAGAATTAATGAAGCGATAACCGGTTGTCTTTCCCCAAACCTGTGCCACCCTCGGCATCATAAGAGGGAGGGGCCCTTTGGGAGGGGTCGCGAAGCGACGGTTTGGGGAAAGACACCGGTTATCGCGAAATGATTAGGGGTATCCGGAGAATTCCGGATTGAGATTATACCCTCATAACTTGATGCGGTTGATACCGCCGTAAGGAAAATGAAAAGAACACTGTTACTGGCGGCGCTTTGCGCGCTGCCCATTCTTGCGGGAGGGCAGGAGCGGCTGGATTCGGCCGTGGTGAGCGCCTCCCGCGCCGGAAAAAACACTCCCGTCGCCTACGAAAACGTTTCCCGCGATGCCCTGCGGCAGTCCAACCCGCAGCATTCGCTGCCGATGGCCCTGAACCTGTTGCCCTCCGTGGTGACCTACAACGAGGGCGGCACCGGCCTCGGGAATTCGGCGATGACCATCCGGGGTTCCAAGGGCTCCCAGATCAATGTGACGCTGAACGGCATCACCCTCAACGATGCCGAATCCCAGGAAGTCTTCTGGGTGAACATCCCTTCGCTGACGGCCCTGCTCTCCTCCGTGCAGGTGCAGCGCGGGCTGGGGACATCGGCCGGCGGAGCGGGCGCCTTCGGAGCCAGCGTCAATATGAACACCGCCTTCGTGGGGGCCGATCCCTCCGCCGCCCTCGAATGGAGCGCCGGCTCCTACGGGACCCTCATCGGCTCGGCCGCCGTCTCGACAGGTCTGATGAAACGCGGATTCTACGCCAGCCTGGCCTGGAACGTGGGCGGGACGAACGGCTACATCGACGGGGCCGATGTCTTCTCCTCCTCCCTTTTCGCCACCCTGGGCTGGCTGGGCGCCGGCCGCTCCCTCCGCCTGACCTACCTGACGGGCGACCAGGTGAGCGGCATCACCTGGGACGGCATTTCCCTGGAACAGTATGCGCAGGACCGGCGCTACAATGCCTCTGTGGGGAATACGGACCACTATACCCAGCATCATCTGCAGCTGAACTATACCCGCACCCTGCGCCCGGGCTTTATCTGGACCACCACCCTCAATTACACGCGCGGGGATGGCTACGACGAATACTTTAAGCACAATAAGAAGCTCGCCAATTACGGCATCGACGGCGGCGGGCGCGGGGACGTCGCCTACCGCAAGCGGATGGACAACGACCTTGGGGTGCTCTCCAGTACGCTGCGTTTCAAAAGGGGCCGATGGGACCTGACCGGCGGGGTGAACGCGGGCTATTACCGCGGCGGCCACTGGGGAGAGGTGCTCTCGGCGGCGGCCGACTGGTACGACAACACCGGCCGCAAACTGGACGCGAGCGCTTTTGCCCGGGCCGAATGGCAGCCCCTTCAGTGGCTCACCGCCTACGGGGAACTGCAGTACAGGGCCATTCACTACCGTCTTTCCGGAGTGGACGACGACTGGCTGGAGTACGGAGCGGCGGAGGCCGATAAACTGGACTACACGCGGCTCTGGAACTTCCTCAATCCGCGTGCGGGCGTGACGGCGTCCTTCGGCGCGCACCGGCTCTATGCTTCGGCCGCCATCGGCCACCGGGAACCCGGCCGCGGGGATATCAAGGAAAACGTGAAGGGGACGGGAGCGCCCATCGGCCCGGAGGCGATGCTGGATCTGGAATTCGGCTGGCATTACGGCGGGGAGCGGCTGGAGGCATCGGCGAACCTCTATGCGATGGAGTACAAGGATATGCTCCTGGAGACGGGCCGGCTCTCCACTTCCGGCTATGCCATCAAGGAGAACGTGCCCCGGGCCTGGCGCCGCGGCGTGGAGCTGCAGGCTGCCTGGCAGACCTGCCGCTGGCTGCGGCTGGACGGGAATGCGACGCTTTCCCTGAATGAGATCGCCGACTATACCTCCTATGTCCCGTATGAGGACTATTCAGCCACCCATCCCGTCCATTACGGGCGCACGACGATGCTGATGTCCCCGTCTGTCATCGGGATGGCCCGCGTGATGCTCGCGCCCTGGAAGGGGAGCGCCTTCTCCCTGGACGGGAAATACGTGGGAAAACAGTATCTGGACAATTCGATGCGGGAGGAACTGGCCGTGCCCGCCTACTTCGTCGCGGGCCTTTCCGCAGGGCAGGAGTTCCGCCTTTCCGTGGGGACGCTGAGCGTGGGGCTCTATGTGAACAATCTGCTGAACCGCCTCTATTATGCCGCAGGCTGGCGCTATGAAAGCTATGACCCTGTCACCGGCACGGTTTCTACAGGCGTGGGGGTTTATCCCCAGGCGCCCTGCAATTTTATGGTAAAAACCCGCCTAACTTTTTAAAATATTTTATTTAAGAAAATTTAATTAAAAAAATTTTGTGGGTTAAAAAACTTTATTTATATTTGTACTGGAAATGGGAGTGATCTCCTTTCCTCACAGAAAAACGCTTCTTCTAACCAAGTAATTAACCTTCTTCTTTTTAAGGTAAGAATACACTACTAACTAACCAAAATAAGGCTCGCAGGGATGCGAGCCTTATTTTGTATATCCGTTTTAAAGGATTATCTTTGTAAAAAACTATCCTTGCACTATGTCTACCGGTCGCAAACTGGCCATCTGGATTCCCATCGGCCTTCTCATTATCGCAGGCTTCTGCTACTGCCTCGCCATCGGCAAAACCAATCCTGTTCTCAAGCAGTTCCCCCAGATCCGCAGTCTGGAGACCGGACAGGTGATATCGGCCCGGAAGGCCTCCCATACGGACGGCATCTTCGGGGAATGGCACGTGAACCTGTTCGACAGCCAGCAGAGCATCGCTTTCGTGCGCGTGAACCCCGACGCTTATGAACTGAATATCTTCTGCGGCGAGGGAGAGGCGGCCGACAGCACCAGCGCCCTGTGTATGCGGAACGGCGCGGTGGCCGGCCTGAACGGCAGCTACTTCAACGTGCGCGAACTCACGCACACCACCTATATGAAGGACGATGGAATGGAAGTGGGCGAAACCCTTCCCAGCGAGACCTTCCGCACCAACGGCGTCTTTCTCTCGGGGGCCGACGGCTACGAGATGGATGCGGCCGATACCTTGGCGGTACTGCCGGAAGGAGAGGCCAAGTGGGAGGCGATGGCGAGCGGTCCCATCCTCATCGACGAGGGCGAGGCCATCGTGTATGAGGAAGGCATCAAGGGATGGAAGAAGTTCTACAACCGGCGTCACCCTCGTTCGATGGTGGGTAAGGACGCGGAAGGATATTTGTGGCTGGTGGCCGTGGACGGCCGGTTCGACGAAGGAATCGGGATGACCATCGCGGAGATGACCGAGCTCTCCCGGATGCTGGGCCTCACGGACGCCCTGAACCTGGACGGCGGTGGCTCCACCACGCTCTGGACGCTCGTGGGAGGCGTTTTGAACCACCCCTACGACAACAAGCGCTATGACCACGAAGGCCAGCGCATCGTGCCCAACGTGCTGGGCGTCATCAGGAAGTAAATACCGGAAATCTACTTGAGCAGCTCCGGCCGCCTTTCACGGGTGCGCCGGAGCGCTTGTTCATCCTGCCAGGCCTGGATGAGTTTGGGGTTCCCGCTCAGCAGGACGTCCGGTACCTTCCAGCCGTTGAATTCGGCCGGACGGGTATAGACGGGCGGCGACACAAGACCGTCCTGGAAGGAGTCGCTCAGGGCCGATGTTTCGTCGGAAAGCACGCCCGGCACCAGGCGGATGATGCTATCCGCCAGAAGGGCCGCCGGAATCTCCCCGCCGCTCACCACGAAGTCTCCCACGGAGATCTCCCGGGTGACCAGGTGCTCGCGGATGCGCTCGTCGATGCCTTTGTAGTGCCCGCAGAGGAGGATGAGATTCTCTTTAAGGGAAAGCTCGTTGGCGATGCCCTGGGTGAGGATTTCGCCGTCCGGGGCCATATAGATCACTTCGTCGTAGTGGCGCTGGGCCTGCAGTTCCCGGATGCAGTTGTAGACGGGCTCTACCATCATCACCATCCCTGCGTCGCCGCCGTAGGAATAGTCGTCCGTGGTCTGGCGCGGCCCCAGCCCGTAGGGACGGAGGTCGTGGACGTGGATTTCCGCCAGGCCCTTCTTCACGGCGCGGCCGGGAATGGAATGGGAGAGGGGACTGTCCAGCAGTTCGGGGACGATGGTGATGATGTCTATTCTGAGCATAGCGTTCTGTTCTTGCTGCAAAAATAACGTTTTTTCGCGGATTATTCTTATATTTGTAAGTTAATGTTAAACTATAACTTGTACAAAGATGAGTGAAGAATTGAAGCCTGTGGTGGAAGAACCCATTGCAGATGTAGCGCAGAGCGCCGAACCCGTGGCGCAGGAAGTGAGTCTCGCCGACAAAACGCTGGCGGAGCTCACGGAACTGTTTCAGCAGCTGAAGGCCGATGCCGACGCGATGAAACGTTCCAAGGAGGCGGAGGCCATCAAGTCCGCCTTCTACAAACTGCTTTCCAAGGAGAAAGCCGCGGCCGGCGAGGACGCCGCCGTTGAAGAACCCGACGAAAATACCAGCGCGGACGAAGCCACCGTGCCGCTGCAGAGCGGCCCCGTGAGCCCCTTCGCCGCCATCGAGGCCGGCTTCAAGTCCCTCTATATGGAGTACAAGAAGGCCCGGGCCGAATACAATAAGGAGCAGGATGCCCTCCGCGAGGAGAATCTCGCGAAGAAGCAGGGCATCATCGAGGAACTGAAAGCCCTCGTGGAGGAGCCCGGCGATATGAAGGACGCCTTCCCCAAGTTCCGCGACATCCAGAACCGCTGGCGCGAAGCCGGTCCGGTGCCGCAGCAGAACTTCCGCGACGTGAACGACACCTACCAGCTCTATATCACTAAGTTCTACGACCTGGTGGACATCAACCGCGAACTCAGGGACCTGGACTTCCGGAAGAACCTGGAAGCCAAGACCGCCTTCTGCGAGCAGGCCGAGGCCCTCGCGGACGAAGAAGACGTAGTGGAAGCCTTTAAGGAACTCCAGAAGCTCCACGAGCAGTGGAAGGACCTTGGCCCCGTGGACAAGGAGCACCGGGAGAGCATCTGGGAGCGTTTCCGCGCCGCCACGGCCGTCATCAACAAGCGTTATCAGGCCCACTTCGAGGGGATGAAGGCCCAGCAGCAGGAGAACCTCGCCGCCAAGGTCGCCCTCTGTGAGAAGGTGGAAGCCATCGCCGAACAGGAGATTACCTCATCGGCCCTCTGGAACAGCCTGAGCAAGGAAATCGAGAACATTCAGGCGGAATGGCGCAAGATCGGGTTTGCTACCCGCAAGGAGAACCAGAAGGTGTACGAGCGTTTCCGCGCCGCCTGCGACAAATTCTTCGAGCGCAAGCGCGCCTCCTTCAGCGAGTTCAAGGACAGTATGAACGAGAACCTTGCCAGGAAGATGGCCATCATCGAGGAAGCTGAGTCCCTGAAGGACAGCACGGACTGGAAGGCCACCGGCGAGCGCCTGATCGAGCTGCAGAAGCAGTGGAAGGAGATCGGTGCCGTGCCGCGCAAGAAGAGCGAGGTCATCTGGAAGCGTTTCCGCGCCGCCTGCGACGCCTTCTTCACGGCCCGCGACAACCGGCCCGACGGTCAGGGCAATCTGGGCGCCAACCTGGCTGCCAAGAAGGCCCTCATCGAGGAAATCAAGGCCTTTGAAGGCTCGGATCCCGAGGCCGCCAAGGGTTTTGCGGAGAAATGGAATGCCATCGGCTTCGTTCCCTTCAAGGAGAAGGATGCCGTCCAGGCCGCCTATAAAGAGGCGATGGCCGCCAAGTTCCCCGGCTGGGGTGCCCGCGCGCCGCGTCGCGGCTCCGAACGTCCCGCCGGCCGCGGCGAACGCCGTCCGCTCTCGGAGGTGGACCGCCTGAAAGAGCAGTACAACGCCCTGCAGCAGGAGATTCAGACCTATGAGAACAACATCGGCTTCTTCGGCCTTTCCAAGGGTGCGGAGCAGCTGAAGGCCCAGATGCAGGAGCGCATCGACGCCGCCAAGGAGAAACTCGAGGCCCTGAAGGCGCAGATCCGCGCCAAGCAGGCGGAACAGGCCGGGGAGGAGTAGCTTATGGATAAGAAATCAGTCATCGGCTTCGTCCTCATCTTCGTCATCATGATCGCCTTTTTCGGCTATCAGAGCCGGCAGGTGAAAAAGCAGCAGGCCTACCAGGCGCAGCTGGATTCCATCGCCGCCGCGGAGGCCTATGCCCAGTGGCAGCAGGACAGCATCTGGAAGGCCGAGCATCCGGAAGCCGCCGCCGCGCAGGAGGCAGCCCTGCAGCAGGTCGCAGCCGCTCCTGTGGCCGGCGCGGATGCCCAGGTGGCCTATTCGGATCCACTCCTGAACGAAGCGGCCCAGGCCGAAGCCCAGATCATCACCCTCTCCAACGAGAAACTGGAAGTGAACTTCACCACCCGCGGCGCACAGCCGTATTCGGTGATGGTGAAGGACTACCTCACCTATACGAAAGAGCCCCTGTACCTGCTTCAGGCCGATAAAACGGAGCTCGGCTTCATTATCTACGCCCCTACGGCCGTGGATACCCGGAAATTCAATTTCCAGGTGGCCGAACAGACGGACAGCAGCGTGGTGATGCGGCTTCCCATCGGCGCAGGCGGCTATATCGAGCAGCGGTATGCCTTGCAGCCGGACTCCTATTCGGTTAACCACAGCGTCTCCTTCGTGGGGATGGGGAACCTCATCCCGCGGAACGTGGGCAGCATCGACGTGGATTTCCACGCCATCATCCCGCGGATGGAAAAGGGCTACAAGAACGAGACCCAGTATTCCCGCCTGAACTACTACTTCCCGGACGACAAGAAGCCGGCGAACATCGGCAACGGCCGCAAAGGGGAGAAACGCTTCGACAACAAGATCGAATGGTTCGCCTTCCAGCAGCAGTTCTTCAGCGCCATTATGCGCGCGCCGGGTTCCTTCAGCTACGGGGTCTTCAGTATCGACTTCCTGCCCAAGACCGGCTCGGACCTGATGAACTGCAAGGCCCAGATGCGGGTAGACATCACCCCGGGGGCCGATGTAATCACCGTTCCCTTCGAATTCTACTTCGGCCCCAACGACTATAAGGGCCTGAAAGCCTACGGGCACGCCTATGAGAAGGTGATTCCGCTGGGCGGTAAGGTGATCGGCCTGTTCACCAAGTGGGTCATCATCCCGCTCTTCGACTGGCTGCACCGCTTCATCTCCAACTTCGGCATCATCATCCTCCTGATGACCCTTTTCATCAAGATCGTCGTGCTTCCGTTCGCCTACAAGAGCTACTCTTCATCGGCCAAGATGCAGGCGCTTAAACCCTTTATGGAGAAGATCAACGCCAAGTATCCCAAGCAGGAAGACGCGATGAAGAAGCAGCAGGAAACGATGGACCTGTACAAGAAGGCGGGGGTGTCGCCGATGGGCGGCTGTCTCCCGATGCTCCTGCAGATGCCCATCCTGTGGGCGATGTTCCGCTTCTTCCCGGCCTCCATCGAACTGCGTCAGCAGCCGTTCCTGTGGGCCGAGGACCTGAGCGCCTACGACGACGTCATCCACTGGGGCACCAGCATCCTGGGGATGGACCACATCTCGCTGTTCGCCCTGCTGATGGCTGTCTCGATGTTCTTCTACTCGAAGATTATGCAGCAGCAGACCACGGCCGGGAACGATCCCAACGCCAAGATGATGCAGGTGATGAGCCTGTACCTGATGCCCGTGATGATGTTCTTCATCTGTAACAACCTCTCCTCCGGCCTCAGCTACTACTATCTTCTGAGCAACCTCATCACGATGGTGGAGACCTGGGTCATCCGCAAATGGGTGGTGGATCCGGAGAAGATCGTGGCCAAGGTGAAGGCGGCGGAAAACAAGCCCGCCCCCAAGAGCAAGTGGCAGCAGCGTCTGGAGGAAGCCCAAAGGATGCAGCGCGAAGCGCAGAAGAAACGCAAATAATGATTGCAGACAATCTGCATAGCATTCTTGAGAAACTGCCATCAGGGGTTCAACTGGTGGCAGTTTCCAAATTCCACCCGGTCTCGTCGCTGATGGAAGCCTATAATGCCGGACAGCGCATCTTTGCCGAAAGCCGCCCGCAGGAGCTCGCCTTGAAGGTCCCTCAGATGCCCTCCGATGTTCAGTGGCATTTCATCGGCCATCTCCAGACCAATAAGCTGAAGCTGGTCCTGCCCTATGTTTCGCTGGTCCAGTCCGTGGATTCCCTGCACCTGCTCCAGGCCATCTCCGCCTGGGCCGTTGCCAACAACCGCATAATCGATGTCCTTCTGGAACTCCATTTAGGCGCAGAGGAAACCAAACAAGGTTTTACAGAAGAAGAGATTCTTTCAATAGATTCGATTCCAGGAATAAGAATCCGGGGATTGATGGGAATGGCGACGAATACGGAGGATATGGCGGTGGTGGAACGTGACTTCGAGCGGATTGAGGGGCTGTTCCGGAAGGTGCAGGCGATGGGGCTGCCGGATTTCGACCAGTTATCCATCGGGATGTCCGGCGACTGGCCGCTGGCCATCCGGCACGGAGCTACGATGGTTCGTATCGGTACCGATATCTTCGGCCCCAGGGAGTATTAGTCCAGCAGTTTCGAGATTTGTTTGTCCGTGGCTTCGGGATAGAGGTCACGGATTCTTTGTGAGAGGCGCTCGTAGGATTCGGCGGGGGAGTGCGTGACGGAGAGGCTGAGCCCGGCGGCGGCCTCGAAACCGGCGAAGAAGGGCGTGGCGGAAGAGGCGAAGAGATCTTCCGGGCGGCAGAAGGAGGAGACCTGCCAGCCGTTGTAGCGGAGGTCCGGACCGCGATACACGCGCGTGATGTCGCCGGTGATGGCGCGGCACTGCATCATCAGGCGGGTCATCAGGGCATCGGCCTGCCCTTTCTTGATGCCCAGCAGGCCGCGGATTTCCTTGATGCCGATGCTGCCGTTTGCCGCGAGATAGTCCAACACCTGCTGCTGGTCGGCATCCGGGCGGTATTTCTCCAGGGATTGCCGATAGTTTCGCAGCTCGCGGTACCATTCCACGGTGGCAAAGGCCGCCTTGCCGTTCAGCAGGAACTTCCCGTAGGCGATTTCCCCGCTCTGGACGCAGGGAATCTTCCAGTCCCAAGGGGTATAGCTAAGGTCCTCCTGGGTGTCGAACCAGTTCTCCGGAGCTGTCATTTCCTCAATGGAGTAGCCCGGAATGACGTTTTCGAAGAAGGGGACAATCCCCAGCTGCCGGATCACGTCCAGCATAGCCTCCGCGCTGGCGATGCGCGGGGCGGCGGGACCTATGGCTTTATGGTCGAAGGACATACGTGTACAAAGTTAAGAATTATTCTTATCTTTGTCGATTATGAAGGAAATCTATCGTGTTCCTATAACGCTTGTTTTACAGGTCCTTCCGGAGAATGCCATCCAGACAGTTTCCGGTGACCACGATCCGCTTGGTTATGAAGACCTGTAGAACAACGCTTTGCCTGCTGGGCCTGCTGGCGCTGGCGGCCTGCACACGGGAGCCTTCATCGGCCCCGGAAACGCAGGAAATGGTCCGCTTTACCATTACTGCCACGGCGGCGGAGACGGCCGATGCCCCCGAACCCGGGAAAACCCGCATCGATCCTTCCGATGAAACCCGCATCCTCTGGTCGCCCGGGGAAAAGATAACGATTATAGCGAATAATTGTTCCGACTGTTTAACTGGGGAAAACACTGTCCCGGCTGCAACGGCCTCTTTTAGCGGCGGTCTGTCGTCTGTTCCGTCTTCTTATGTCGTCATTTATCCCTTCAGAGATGAGCTCGATTGGGATGATTCATCCTTTAGCGCCGTGCTCCCTACCGTGCAGACCGGAAAGGCCGGAGGTTTTTCCGATGAAGTCTTTATCGAAGCTGGCCGGTCCACCACGACGTCGGTCCGTTTTAAAGCGTTGTGCTCAGGCCTACGTTTCAAGCTGACGCGCTCCGACATCCGGTCGGTGATGCTCTCCGGCAATAACGGGGAGGGGATTGCAGGGGAATTCCAGTTTTCCTTTGACGCTTCAGGAAATCCCATTGCTGGGAAAGGAAAGCGCACTTCCGTAACGCTGAATGCCCCGGACGGCGGCACCTTCGAGGCTGGGAAGTGGTATTATATTGTGACGCTGCCCGCTGTTTTTTCGCAGGGCATTACCCTTATGCTCTCCGACGGGTCCTCGATAGGGGCATACAGAATCGACACTCCCGTTACCTTCTCGCGCGGTGTCTTCAAAAACAAGGAAGCCCTGGATACGGCGGCCGATTGGTCCGCAACCCCCACCTTCCCTATTTGTTACGGGAAGGCCAACTCGTATACGATTATGGCTGACTGGCAGGATGTCCAAATCGATATTGCACCTTATTACACCATTGGCGGCCGTTACCGGAGTGATTTTGTGCTGCCTTCGTCCTATCGGGTCGATAATGTCTATAGCAAAGGGGGCGCCATCGACGTCGAACTGGATACCGACAAGCTGTTGATGACTGTCACGACGGGTGACACGGGTGCCTATGTGATAACCCTCTGCGACTCTTTTGCGAATCAGGCTTGGCCCATCCTCATCTGGGCTAGGGATTATTCGCTTGACTCGGAGCCCCTTTCAAACGACATCGAGGCCCTTCCGCCGCTGGGCGGGCAGGTCTATTTCCAGTGGGGAAGTCCGATTCCCATTCTGCTCAATCACCCTGACGTCTCCCCTTGTTCCCCCGTGACCGATTTAAGTGAGTTATATGAAAAGAATTCATCTTTCGAATTTGTAAGGGTGAATAGCGGCACGGACTGGTTGTCCCCGAAGGACGATTCGCTCTGGGGCGATGGTGACTTAAAGACTGTCTGGGATCCCTGCCCGGAGGGCTGGAGAGTCCCGTCCTGGGAGCAGCTGGAGGGGCTGAATGAAGGCTGGGATCTTGGCAGTTTCCCGTATCTTGGCTATCTGGGGATGAACGGTACGCTGCAGGACGAATTTTTCGTCTCGCTCTACTGGACCCGCTCTACGCTGGATGAATACGCCAAGTCGCTGTATTCCCTCAAGGGATCAGGCCAAATTCTTGAACAACAGAACAATGCGCGCGCCCTGGCTCTGCCCGTCCGCTGCGTGAAAGAATAAGTGCCTATAAAACGGCAATGGGCGGGGATGACGCACAGTTCCGCACGACGGCGAAAGCGACCTGGTAGGCCCTCCTAATGCGCCATAATCGCGCCTACCAGGCCCAGAATGGCGTAGAATTCCGGGAGAGCGGCGTAGATGAGGGTGTTGGTGACCACGTTGTGGCCCTGGGAGACACCCACGATACCGTTGGCGCACACCTGGCCCTGACGGATGCCGGAAATCATACAGGCCACGCCCACGGAGACGCCGATGCCGAAGCACAGCATGCCGCTGATGGGATCCACCTCGCGGGTGAATTTGCCCAGCATAATGAAGAAGGCCACGAAGCCGTATATCCCCTGGGTGGAGGGGAGGGCCGAGAGCAGAAGGTAACTTCCGGAAGACTCCGGTTTGCGTTTGAGGGCGCCTTCCGCCGCATTGCCGGCGATGGTGGTGCCGATGGATGAGCCGATACCCGCCAGTGCGAGGACGAGTCCGAGTCCGAGATAACCGAGAATTTGTTCCATAGTATAAATGTTTTATTGTTTCTTTAGCGGGTTGAAAGTGCGTCCGCCGGCCTCATAGCCGGAATTCTTGAAGAACTCCAGGAAGTTCAGACGCAGCGGGTGCACGAAGGCGCCCAGGGCGCACATCGCGATATTCAGGGTGTGGCCGACGACCACCAGCAGAACGAACGGGATCCACAGCGGTATAACCGAGCCGTCGCCCAGAATCATCAGCCCCATATCGTTGAAGGCCTGGCCCAGCATACTGCCGGCGAGGCCCAGGGCATAGAGGCGCAGGTAGCTCAGCACGTCGCCCATCAGGCCCGTAATCATATTGTAGGTGTCCCAGAGGCCCATTCCGATGTTGGCGAACTTGTTCCGTTTGGGATCGTTGAATACGAAGATTCCCAGGGCCGATACCACGCCGAGCCCGATCACGATCCATTTGGTGAGGGCCGCGTCCAGAACGCCGCTCAGGGCGAAGGCCGCCACGGTTACGCCGCCCACAATCAGGAGCGTCCAGCCCCAGGTTCCCAGCGAGGCGAGGAAGCCCTTGGTGCGGGTTTCGTGGATGGTTTTTACCACCATCGCCAGGCAGATGTGCAGGATACCTACGGCCAGCGCCAGGACCATCGTGGCGTCGTTGTCGGCAATCTTGGCGGGCAGGAAGACGCCCTGGATGGGCTCGAAAACCTTCCAGGTGGAAATGTCCATCGAGAAGAAGGTGTGGAAGAGGAAGCCGATGACAGCGGTAGCTCCGCCCAGCAGCATCACCAGCGGGGCCATATCCTTGAAGGAGGGAACCTTCTTCAGGAGGACGCCGGCAAGAATGAGCACCAGTCCGTAGCCACAGTCGCCCATACAGAAGGCGAAGAACAGCAGGAAGAAGATGCTGATGAAGGGCGTGGGGTCGAAGCCGTCGTATTCCGGCCGACCGTACATATCGGTAAGGGTTTCGAACTGGCGGACGAACCAGTTGTTCTTCAGGGAGATGGGCGGATGGTCTTCCGCCACGGCGGCGTCTTTGAAGTAGAAGACGCCGGAAGCGTCCAGGGAGGCCGAGACTTCCGCGTCCTTCTCCGTGGGGGCGTAGCCAACCAGGGTGACGATGGTGTCCTCCGCGGCGGGAACGGCGGCGGCACCGGCCAGGTGCACGTCCAGCCGCTCGTAACTGTCTTTTCTGTGTGCTTCCAGTTCGCCGATGCGCTCCTTTGCGCCGGCCAGGCGTCCCAGTACCTTCCTGTAGTGTTTTTCCTTCTCCTGAAGCCTTTCTTCCAGTTCGTCCAGGCCGATGGTGGGCGCCGGCACTTCGCCGGGAAGGCGGTCTTCTCCTGCCACGAGGAACCAGGTGCGCTTCTTATTGGTCTGTACGACGGTAAGGGCGTAGGCATCGGCCCATTCGGCCTTGAACTTCTTGTTCGAGAGAACGTGGAAGTGGATTTTAACGCCGGCTTCGTTCAGCTCCTGCAGGATGGTGGCGTCGTAGCTGCCCCAGACCTTGAAGTCGTTGATGGCTGCGTTCAGGCGCTTGATCTCATCCCGGTCTTCCGCATAGCGCATGAGCATGCCTCCGGTGAGGCGCACGATGTCCCCGTCGATGGCTTCCGGGACCGTCCCTTCGGGGATTTCCACCTTGGAAAGGCCCTGGATGAGGCCGTCCACCAGGTCGATATCGGCCATCAGTTCCTCCGAAGCCTTGTCCACGGCCTTGGCGCTGCGGGTGATATCCACGAGGCCCATTTCCTGGAGGCGGTCCAGCAAGTCTCCCTGCGTGCCGTTCAGCAGGATGAAGGAGTATTTGGTCATCGGGGCTATCATAGCTGGGAGGCCTCCTCTTCCTCTGCGTGACGGTTCTTCACGATCTTGGACGAAGCCTTGGACAGGTTTTCCTCGTCCTCCATATAGCGTTTGATCTTGCGGATGGCCTCCTGATAGCCGGGAATCTGCACTTTCTCGTACAGGTTCACCTTCTGGGTGGTCTTCTTGCGCTGGTAGTCCAGGATGCGGGCCTTTTCCAGATAGACCTCGCTCTCGATGCCCAGGCGGCTGAGCTCCTTCAGGATGCCCACGCCGTCGGCGAACCAGGCGGGTTTGGTGAAGGCGTTGAAGGGCTTGATCTCATAATGGATCTCGCCCAGGGCGGGCGTTTTTACGCCGGCCACCTTCTTCGTATAGAGATCCACGTCCGTGATGGAAATGAGTCCGGGCTCGAACTCGTTCCAAAGGGCCGCCATATAGTCGTACTTTTTGAGGGCTTCTTCCAGCCGGGCCACCAGCTGTTCGCTTTCCGTCTTGGCCTTCCGGACCTCCAGCCGCAGCGCGCTCTCCTTGTTCTGCAGGGTAGGGAGGGCCCGCTGCCGGACTTTGAGCTGTTTACCCATTTCCGTCAGGGAGGTCTTGTTGTATTGGAATTTAATGGCCATTACTGAACCCAGTACTTATCTATGAAGGCTTGTTTGATACCGGTTTCCGCCGGTGAGAAATACCTGGCGAAGAGCTTCCAGGCCGTATTCAGCATCTCTTCGATGGAGATGTTCACGTCGATGGCGAGAAGCTCCCGGGCATAGTCCTTTGCGTAGGCGAGGCAGCGGTGGTCGTAGTCCGAAAGGTCGAAGCCGTTCTCCAGTTTGGTCTTGGCGTTCTGGGCATCGGCATACAGACGCACGGAGGCGTTCATCACCTGCGAGTGGTCCTCGCGGGTCTTCTTGCCCTGCACCAGCTGTTTCAGACGGGACAGGCTACGGAACGGGTCGATGATGACCTTGCCGGTGTCTGAATCGGCCCTCAGGAAGAGCTGCCCCTCCGTGATGTAGCCCGTGTTGTCCGGGATGGCGTGGGTGATGTCGCCGTCGTTGAGGGTGGTCACCGCGATGATGGTGATGGAACCCTCCGTGGGCAGCTGCACGGCTTTCTCGTAGATCTTCGCGAGGTCGCTGTACAGGGAGCCCGGCATTGAGTCCTTGGACGGAATCTGGTCCATACGGTTGGAGACGATCGAGAGGGCGTCGGCATAGAGGGTCATATCCGTCAGGAGCACCAGCACCTTCTCGTTCTTCTCCACGGCGAAGTATTCCGCGGCGGTGAGGGCCATATCCGGCACCAGGAGGCGTTCCACCGGGGGATTCTCCGTGGTGTTGATGAAGCAGATGATCTTGTCCAGGGCGCCGGCCGCTTCGAAGCTGTGCCTGAAGAAGAGGTAGTCGTCGTTGGAGAGGCCCATCCCGCCCAGGATGATCTTGTCTACATCGGCCCTTAAGGCTACGTTCGCCATCACCTGATTATAGGGTTGGTCGGGGTCCGCGAAGAAAGGAATCTTCTGGCCGGAGACCAGGGTGTTGTTCAGGTCGATGCCGGCGATGCCGGTGGGGATGAGTTGCGAAGGCTGACGGCGCTTGTAGGGGTTCACGGAAGGGCCGCCGATCTGGCGTTCCTCGCCTTCCACCTCCGGGCCGCCGTCGATGGGATGGCCGTAGGCGTCGAAGAAGCGGCCGCTCAGCTGCTCGCTCACTTTCAGGGTAGGGGGTTCGCCCAGGAAACAGACTTCCGCGTCTGTGGGGATGCCTTCCGTGCCCGAGAAAACCTGCAGGGTCACGAGGTCTCCCTTCGTGCGCACCACCTGCGCCAGCTTGCCGGCCACCACGGCCAGCTCTTCGTTGGAAACGCCCTTCGCGCGAAGGGAAACGGTGGCTTTGGTGATGCCTTCCAGCCGGGTATAGATTCTTTGGTATGCTTTCATTACGCAATCATCTTTTTCACGGATTCATTGTAGGCCCAGAACTGTTCGCTTTCCCAGGCGCTGTAGTTCATCTGGCGCAGCTCGTTGATGAGGTTCTTGAAGAAATCGCGGCATTTCTCGTAGTCTTCGAACTCGTAATCCTTGTCGCAGAGTTCCAGCACCAGGTCCAGCATAAAGCGCTGCCGTTCCATCGGGCACAGGGCGTCGATGGCGTCGAAGGCGTCCTGCTGCAGGATTACATAGTCGATGAGTTCGCTCTTCCAAAAGTTCACGTGGTAGCTCATCGGCACGCCGTCGTCGCCCAGGATGTTGATCTGCTCGCTGGCCTCCTTGCCGCGGCGGATGAGGTTCTTGGCGTGGAGCACTTTGTCCACCCAGCCTTTCTCCACGGTCTCGTCCAGGTATTCGACAATTTCAGGATAATCCAGGTATTTGGAATAGGATTCCAGCGGGCCCACGGCGGGGTAGCGCTTCTGGTCCGCGCGGCCCTGTTCCAGGGCGTAGAAGCAGCGGGCGGCCTTCTTGGTGCTCTCCGTGACGGGTTCCTTGAGGTTGCCGCCGGCGGGGGATACCGTGCCGATGAAGGTGACGGCTCCGGTCTGCCCGTTGTTCAGGACCACCATTCCCGCGCGGGCGTAGAAGTTGGAGATGATGGCGCTCAGGTCCACCGGGAAGGCATCGGCCCCCGGGAGCTCCTCCATACGGTTGGACATCTCGCGGAGGGCCTGGGCCCAGCGGGAGGTGGAATCGGCCAGCAGGAGGCATTTAAGGCCCATTGCGCGGTAGTATTCGCAGATGGTCATCGCCGTGTACACCGACGCTTCACGCGCGGCCACGGGCATATTGGAGGTGTTGCAGATGATGGTGGTGCGCTCCATCAGGTGGCGGCCCGTATGCGGGTCGATGAGTTCCGGGAACTCGGTGAAGATTTCCACCACTTCGTTGGCGCGCTCGCCGCAGGCGGCCATCACAATCACATCGGCGTCGCCCTGCTTGGCGATGGCATGCTGCAGCACGGTTTTTCCGCAGCCGAAGGGGCCGGGGATGAAGCCGGTGCCGCCTTCCGCGATGGGGTTCAGGGTGTCGATTACGCGGACGCCCGTTTCCATCACGCGGCTGGGACGGGGCTTTTCCTTATAGCCTTTCACGGCCACTTTCACGGGCCATTTCTGGACCATCGTCACCTTTATTTCTTCGCCTTCCTCGTTAATGAGGACGGCGATGACTTCATCCACGGTGTACTGGCCGGCTTCCTTCACGCTCTTTACGGTATATTCCCCCTTGAAGGAGAAGGGAACCATAATCTTGTGGGGCAGCCAGCCTTCCTTCACTTCGCCCAGCCAGTCGGCCGCAATCACTTTGTCGCCTGCCTGCGCCAGGGGCGTGAAGTCCCATTTCTTTTCGCGGTCCAGCGGATCCGTGTACTCGCCGCGCTGCAGGAACACCTCCGTCATCGTGGCGAGGTTGTTCTGCAGGCCGTCATATACGCTGGACAGCAGGCCGGGGCCCAGCTGCACTTCCAGCATCCGGCCCTCGAACTCCACGGTGTCGCCGCCCTTGAGGCCGCGGGTGCTCTCAAATACCTGCACGGACGCGATGTCTCCGTTTACCTTGATGACCTCCGCCATCATCTTCACCCCTTGCAGGTCGATGTAGCAGATTTCATTCTCCGCAACGGGCCCGTCCACCTTCACGGTGACCAGATTGCTCACGATGCCGGTTACGATACCTTTTGTCTTCATTATTGTTCGTTGTATTTTACTCCTTTGAATGTGCCCTTCACTTCCTGCACCAGCTTCTGGAACAGTTCGCGGCCCGTTTCTTCGTCCAGGGCCAGCCAGCGGTTCACGATGTGCAGCTTCGCCACATAGGCGAGGACGGCCGTGAGGTCGAAGTAGTGAAAGGTCTCCAGATGGCCGATTTTCTCCCAGGCAATGTCGTCCAGTTCCTTTTCGCGGGACAGCAGGTCGCTCTGGCTCAGGGCCGTTTCCACGCGGACCTCTTCCTCGAAGTCTCCGGGATGGAAACGGTAGAGGTCTGTATCCAGATTCTGATCCTCGTCCGAGCCCTGTCCCGTAATCACATCCTGCTCCTCCTCGCGGCCCAGCTGCCTGTTCAGGTAACGTACTTTGGCGTTCCGAAGATTCAGGTCGAAGCTGAAATAGGACCGGATGAACTTGCTGGAATGCTTCAGGGCCTCTGCATAGAAATCCGGATTCAGTTCGCTGCCTTTAAGGCCCTTCAGCAGGAAGTCCAGCGTCTCCGTATCCTTCTCTCCCAGGTTTTCCTTGATTTCTTCGATCACGCTTTCGAAGCCCTGCCCGCCCGCGTACTTGAAGTCCGTGGTGAGGTAGGGAAGTGAAGCGATGATGTACTCGAAGTTGCTCATCCTATCCGAATAGCAGTTTCTTGGTGGCGGGACGCAGATATTGGCCGATGAGTTCCTGGAACGCCTCGTCCGTCAGGGAAATGAAATAGCTCCCGTCCTTGGGGCCGATCTTGAAGCCTCCCTCCATCTTCCTGGAGAATGTGGCTTCGACGCCCTGGCCGAGGGTCTTGGCAAGTTCACCCTTCACGAATGGTTCCAGCTCTTTCTGCAGTTTCTCCGGAAGGACCAGGGAAAGGTCCGCGCTCTCCTGCGTGGTGAAGTTCTTCGCCACGGCAGTAATGATGTCCTTGAGGTAAGCCCCGTCGCTGAGCGCGCCTTTTACGGGCTCTATGGCCTTGGCCACGATGAGGTTCTCCACGGTGGCGCGGGTGGCCTGCACGGCCTGGGTGGAGGCCATCTTCACGTCGCCTTCCACCTTCACCTGATAATCGGCCGCGTCCTTTTCCGCCTTTGCCCTGATGGCATCGGCCTCTTCCCGGGCCTTCTTTACGATTTCATCGGCCTCCGCCTTGGCCTTGGCCAGAATGGCCTCGCCCTCTTCCTTCCCTTTCTGCAGACCCTCCTGATAGAGTTTCTGGGTCAGTTCCTGGAGTTTGTCCATATTGCTTGTAGATAGTGTTATTCTAAATCATACAAATATAATAAATATCCCGGAAAAGACCAAGCTTTCCCGGGATACGCATTTTTCAAAAACCATCCTTAGAACACGTACGTGGTGCCCATACCGATCATCAGGTCGCTGAAGGGGCTGCCGATGGCCTTTCCCACATCCAGGGAGAGGATGAAGTTGGTGTTCATATGGAGCTTGATGCCGCAGCCGGCGCTCACCATAAAGGGCTGATGGCCCACGGCGCCTTCGTTGAAGAGACCTTTGGCGGCGAGGTCGCGCTGGGCGTCGTAGCGGTAACTGGGGTTGATTAGGGCCAGGTCCACGAAGGGATTCAGCACGATGTCGAAATGCTGATTCCAGAGGTCGAAGCAGAAGGGGGTGACGCGGAGCTCGAAGTTGCCCCAGGCGTAGCCTTCCGCCGCGATGCTGTTGTAGCGGTAGCCGCGGATGGTGTAGCGGCTGCCGAGGCCGGAATACTCCTCATACTGGTAGTTGAGCGTGGACAGTTCGTTCAGGTTGTAGAACGGGATTTCACCGGCGATGCGCTGCTGGAAGCCCAGGTGATAGGCCCAGATGATGCGCTCGGTTCCCAGCGGGACGAAATGTCTCCAGTGCAGGACCAGCTGGGCGTAATTGTACTTCCATCGGCTTAAATCGGCATTTCCGAGGAGACAGGCCTCCGCGTAGATGCCCCGGTGAGGAGCCAGCTCGATGTCACGGCTGTCGTAGGTGACGCCCGCCTTGAGCTCCATCGAATGGCCGCCGGAGGCTTCGTCGGCGTGGATGAGGTCGTTGTCGATGTATTTCAGGTAGAGGCTGTTCCCGGAGTCGTAGTTCTTGAGGTTGAAATCCGACACCTTCACATAGCGGTAAACGGCACCGGCAACCCAGTTCAGGCGTCCGTAGATTTCTCCCTGGAAGGTGACGGCCGACCGGTAAAAGCGCTTGCGGTTGGTGTAGAAGGCCGTCCTGGTATCTGCATTCAAGTCCTTCTGCTCGTCGAAAGGGGAATAGATTCCGTTGAAGCCGTAGAAATTGTTCATCGTGGCGTCCCGGTAGGTGACGGACGCACTGAGACGGATGCCCGGAATGAGGGCCTGCGACTCGAACATCCCGTAGAAGTACCACGCGCCTTTGGTGGCCCAGGCGGCCGTGAGGGAGATGTGGTGCAGGAAATTGGGATAGACGCTGCCGTCGCCGTAATGGAAGAAGTCGCAGAAAGCGCCCAGATTGAGGCCGATGTCCGAGTTGTAGCTCACGTTCGGCATCGGCGTGAACACCCAGCCGGTCTTGGGCTCTTCCTGGGCCAGGGCCGATAACGCCGCCAGGGAAAGAACCAGCGAAAGGAACCGTTTTCTCATTGTTTATCCAAGGAATCCGAGCAGGATACCGGCCGCCACCGCCGAACCGATCACGCCGGCCACGTTCGGGGCCATCGCGTGGGTGAGGAGGTGGTTGGTGGGATCGGCCTCAAGACCCACCGTCTCGGAGACGCGCGCCGCATCCGGCACGGCCGAAACGCCCGCATTGCCGATGAGCGGATTGATCTTGTGCCCTTCCTTGCAGAAGAGGTTCATAAACTTGACGAAACACACCCCGAAGAAGGTGGCGATGACAAAGGACACCAGACCCAGCCCGAAGATCATCAGGCTGCGGCTGCTGATGAACACGTTCGCCTGGGTGGAAGCGCCCACCGTAAGGCCGATGAGCGTGGTCACTACGTCGATGAGCGGACCGCCGGCCGTGGCGGCGAGGCGCTTGGTTACACCGCTCTCTTTCAGGAGGTTGCCGAAGAAGAGCATTCCCAGCAGCGGCAGGCCGGACGGCACGATGAACGCCGTGCAGATGAAGCCCACGATGGGGAAGATGATCTTCTCCTTCTGACTCACTTCGCGCGGTTTCTGCATCTTGATGAGCCGCTCTTTCCTGGTGGTGAGAAGCAGCATAATGGGCTTCTGGATCACCGGCACCAGGGCCATATAGGAGTAGGCCGATACCGCAATGGCGCCCATCAGCTCCGGCGCCAGCTTGGAGCTCAGGAAAATGGCCGTAGGACCGTCGGCGCCGCCGATGATGCCGATGGCGCCGGCCTCGTTGGGCAGGAAGCCCAGCTGCAGGGCCAGCAGATAGGCGCCGAAGATGCCCAGCTGGGCGGCTGCGCCGATGAGGATGAGCCGCGGCTGGGAAATGAGGGCGCTGAAGTCCGTCATCGCGCCGATTCCCAGGAAAATGAGCGGGGGATACCAGCCGTTCCTGACGCCGTGGTAGAGGATGTTGAGCACGGAACCCTCCTCATAGATGCCGATCTTGAGGCCGAGCCCCGTCGCAGGGTCTACGAAGAGGGGAATGTTGCCGATGATGATGCCGAAGCCGATGGGAACCAGCAGCAGCGGCTCCCACTTTTTCACAATACCTAAAGTAATGAAAATGAGGCCGATGACAATCATCGTCACGTGCTGCCAGGTGCAGTTCGCAAAACCGGTGAACTGCCAGAACTGGACCAGGGAGTCGAAGACGTGTTCCATCAGGCGATGCTAACGATAGGGGCGCCTTCCAGCACGCTGTCGCCCTTGTTCACGTGAATCTCCGAGACGATGCCGTCTTTGGTGGCGGGGATTTCGTTCTCCATCTTCATCGCCTCCAGCACGGCCACCTTCTGCCCGGCCTTCACGGCCTGGCCTTCCTTCACGGACACCTCGACGATGACCCCGGGAAGGGGAGACGCTACCTGCGTCGCTGCTCCGCTCGCGGCCTGAGATGCGACGGGGGCAGTGGAAACAGCGGAGGCGGGTGCGGACACCCCTGAGGGAGCATCGGCCTTCTTTTCAGCGACCGAAGGGTGTGTCCCACCCAACGACGCTGAGGAAGAAATTTCCACCTGATAGTCTGCGCCGTTCACGTTCACCGCGAGCGACTGGGCGCCGGCCTCTCCCACGCTCACGTTATATTCCTTACCGTTGATTTTGAACCTGTATTCTTTCATCATTTGGGTAATTTTCTGAAATTGAGTGCTTTGTTCGTCCAGCCGCTGCCTTCGCTCCGGCGGATGGTGAGGATGCCGGGCTCGATGTCGTGCACCTCGCCGTCATCCGTCGGCTTCTGCCCGCTCAGGTACAGATGCACGGCCGCAGCGATGGCGGCCTCTACATCCTCACTGCTTTTCCTTCGTTTGAATTTCCCGGAGAAGATGTCCCCGGAGATGCGGTAGACGCAGTACAGGATGGTCAGCGCGCTGAAAACCACGCACACGCTGATGACGGTGAGTGTCCAGCCGTGCGGGTCGGTGACCGCCATCCTTTCGGCCCCGGTAGTGAGGAGGATGCTATAAAGGAAGGTTGTCATGCTTCTTGGCGGGTATTTCCTGGCGTTTGGTAGCCAGCTGCTCGAGGGCGCGGATTACGCGGAAGCGTGTTTTGCGCGGCTCGATGACGTCGTCGATATAGCCCTTCTGCGCGGCCTGGTAAGGGTTGGAGAAGAGTTCTTCGTATTCGGCCTTCTTGGCCTCGAAAATCTCCTGGGCGTGCTCGGGATCGGCCTTGATGTCCTTCGCATAGAGGACGTTCACGGCTCCGTCGGCCCCCATTACGGCAATCTGCGCCGACGGCCACGCGTAGTTGATGTCTCCGCGCAGCTGTTTGCAGCTCATCACGATGTGCGCGCCGCCGTAGCCCTTGCGGAGGGTCACCGTGACCTTGGGAACAGTGGCTTCGCCGTAGGCATAGAGGAGCTTCGCGCCGTTGGTGATGATGGCCCCGTACTCCTGCTGCGTGCCGCAGAGGAAGCCCGGGACGTCCACCAGGGTGACCAGCGGGATGGAGAAAGCGTCGCAGAAACGCACGAAACGGGCGGCCTTGCGGCTGGCGTTGATGTCCAGCACGCCGGCCAGCACCTTGGGCTGGTTGGCTACGATGCCCACGCTGCGGCCGTTGAAACGGGCAAATCCCACGATGATGTTCTTGGCGAACTCCCTGTGGATCTCGAAGAAGCGGCCGTCGTCCACGATGCTGCGGATGACTTCGTACATATCGTAGGCCTTGTTCGGATTGTCCGGAATGAGGCTGTTCAGGGCGTCGTCCACGCGGTTGATGGGATCGGCCGTTTCCACTACGGGAGCGCTTTCCAGGTTGTTCTGCGGAATGTAGCTCAGCAGTTCCTTGATGATGCCGATGGCCTCCTCCTCACTGTCCGCCGCGAAATGCGCCACGCCGCTCTTGGAGGCGTGCACGCTGGCGCCGCCCAGCTGCTCCTGGTCCACCACTTCGCCGGTGACGCTCTTCACCACGGCCGGGCCGGTAAGGAACATATAGGAGGTATTCTTGACCATCAGGGTGAAGTCGGTCAGGGCGGGGGAATAGACCGCACCGCCGGCGCAGGGACCCATAATGGCGCTGATCTGGGGAACTACGCCGCTCGCCAGGATGTTGCGCTCGAAGATTTCCCCGTAGCCGGCCAGGGCGTCGATGCCTTCCTGGATACGGGCTCCGCCGCTGTCGTTCAGGCCGATGCAGGGCGCACCGTTCCTCAAAGCCATATCCTGGATCTTGCAGATCTTCTCGCTCATCGTCTTGGAGAGGGAGCCGCCGCTCACGGTGAAATCCTGGGCGAACACATACACCGGGCGGCCGCCGATGGTGCCGCAGCCGGTCACCACGCCGTCCCCGTCCGGGTGCGAGGCGTCCATCCCGAAGTTGGTGCAGCGGTGCTGCACGAACATATCGAATTCCTCGAAACTGCCCTCATCCAGCAACATCTCCAGACGCTCGCGGGCCGTTTTCTTGCCCTTGGCGTGCTGGGCCTCGATGCGCTTTTCGCTGCCGCCCAGACGGGCTTTTTCGCGGCGCGCGACCAGTTTCTCAATGTTTTCGGACTGTATACTCATTACTTGAACATTTTATCTACGTCTTTCACGGCATCCGGCAGGGCGAAGACGGCCACGCGGTCGTAGGCTTCGATCCGGGTGTGTCCCACCGCGATAAAGCTCTCGCCGCCGCGGATGATCCCGCCGATGATGGCGTTGGAGGGGAAGGTGACTTCTTTCAGCGTTCCCTTGGTGATCTTGCTGCCGGGAGCGGCCGTGTATTCCAGGACTTCCGCGTCCGTGCCGCTCATAAAGCGCACCGAACGCACCTTGTCTGAAAGGGTGAACTTGAGGATGCGGCTGGCGGTGACCAGTTTCTTGTTCACCACGCTGTCCACGCCCATTTCCTCCGCCAGGCGGATGTATTCGAGGTTTTCCACCTGGGCGATGGCGCGCGGAACGCCCAGTTTCTTGGCGGCCACGCAGGCGAGGATGTTGGTCTCGTCGTGCCCGGTGAGGGCCACCACGGCCTGATAGCTCAGGATGTCCTCTTCCTGGAGGAAGTCCGTATCGCGCACGTCGCCGCAGGCCACGCTCACCTGGTCCGGAAGGATTTCCGAAAGGTGGCGGCAGTGGCCGGGATTGATGTCGATGATCTTGATGTCGTCCAGCTTCTGCGCGGCCAGGCGGGTAGCGACCATCTGGCCCACCTCGCTGCCGCCCAGGATCATCACGCGTTTCACCTCGATCTTGTCCTTGCCCAGATACTTGGTAAGGGCGGGAATGCCGTCGCGGCAGGTGATGATGTAGAGGTAGTCGTGCGACTTGAACGGCGTGTCGAAGCTGGGGATGAGGGTGGCTCCGCCGCGGGAGATGGCGACGATCCTGAAATCGGCCCCCTCATTCTCCGCTTTCACGGCGTGGGCGAATTCCTTCACGTTCATATCCAGCAGGGGAGAGTCGTCGTCCAGCTTGAAGACGGCCATCTGCAGTTTGCCACGGGCGAAGTCCATCGAGTCCGTGGCGGCGCTGTGGCGCAGCATTTCGATGATTTCCTCGCTGGCGCCTTTCTCCGGGAAGAACATCATATCCAGGCCCATATCCTTGAACAGGAGCTTGTTTTCCGGAGCCAGGTAGGCTTCGTCGTCGATGCGGGCCACGGCGCGTTTGGCGCCCAGGCGCTTGGCCAGCAGGGCGCTCACGATGTTCACGCTCTGGTTCATAGACGGGTTCACGGCGATGAAAAGGTCCGCTTTCGCACAGCCGGCCTCTGTGAGGAGGTCGATCTTGGACGGCGCACCCAAGATGGTGGAAACGTCGGCCGTAGATGCAAGGCTGCGGATGCGCTCGGCGTCACTGTCGATGACGGTGATCTCGTTGCCTCCGCCGCTCAGCATCTTTGCGAGGTGGGAGCCAACCTGTCCGGCGCCTTCAATGATAATCTTCATAGCGATAGTATATTATCAAACTGCAAAGATACTACTTTTTCCCGAATAGCGCGCGCGGGAGGATACAGCCCTCGTACAGACCATCGGGTTTGCAGGGGCTCTGAGGGATCTCTCCGGGCCTTCTCAGCTGCCGGTATTCCCTGTGCGCCTGAAGAACCGATTTGTAGAAATTCCAGCGGCCGCTCATCAGGTAAACCAGGGCCGAGAGGCCGTCCAGACACATTCTCGTGAAGATGCGCCTGCGCGCCCTGCCCCGGCTCCCCAGCGTCGCGGGAAGGTTGTTTTCAAGTAACAGCAGGTTGTTGCGGAAGTTGAGCCGCAGTTTGAAAGGCGACTCGTTGGGGAGGGTGCCGCCGCCGATGTGATAGACGTGCGAAGCGGGAACCAGCGTGACTTTCCAGCCGCGCAGCTGCATCCGCCAGCACAGGTCGATTTCCTCCATATGGGCGAAGAAACGCTCGTCCAGGCCTCCCAGGGCCTTCCAGACGCTCCCGCGCACCATCAGGCAGGCGCCGCTCACCCAAAGGACGTTTGCGGGCTTGTCATACTGTCCGCAGTCCTTCTCGATGTGCTGCAGCACGCGGCCGCGGCAGAAGGGATAGCCGTAGCGGTCTAGTTTACCGCCGGCCGCCCCGGCGTACTCGAAAGTATCGCGTGCATTGTAGTCCAGCAGCTTGGGGCCGCAGGCGCCGCAGTCCGGATGGCTGTCCATCCACTCAACCAGCGGCTGCAGCCAGCCGTCCGGAACTTCGATGTCTGAATTGATGAGAGTAAAGTATTCGGAATCAATTTCTTGCAACGCGCGGTTGTATCCTCCGGTGTACCCGTAGTTCTCCTCCAGCTGGATGTATTTTACGTCCGGGAAGACGGCTTTCATCAGGGCGGCGCTGCCGTCCGAGGAGGCGTTGTCGGCCACGATCACTTCCGCGTCCTGTCCCTTGCAGGAAGCGAGGAGGCCGGGGAGGAAACGCCGGAGGTAGTCTTCGGTATTGTAGTTCAGGATAACGACGGCGGTTTTCACGAGCTGAAATCGATTTGGGTAAAGGCCAGGGTAGGGACCCGTTTGGAAAGGCAGGGACGGGCGTCGTCGGCCGCGGCCAGAAGCTGGTTCCAAAGGCCGATGAGATTGCCGGTGATTAGCATCTCCCGTACCGGGTGGACGATGGCGCCGTCCCGGAAGAAGAAGCCCTCGATGCCGTAGGAGAAGTTCCCCGTGGCGGGGTTCGAATTCCCGCCGTTGAAACCGGTTACAAGGATGCCCGTGCCGGCTTTCCGGAGCACGTCCTCCCGGGTTGCGCAGCCGCCCGTGGGCTGCACCACTATCCGCGTAGCATCCTCTACAGTGGGCTCCAGGCCCATTTTCGCGGAAATATAGGTGTTGAGGAAGTAGGTTTTTACCACGCCCTTTTCGATGACGGGCATCTCCCTCGTAGCCACGCCTTCGCTGTCGAAGAGGCGGCAGCCGGTGTCGCCCTTCGTGCGGGGCTTGTCCGTGATGGTCAGCTGCTCCGGGAAGAGCTTTTTGCCCAGGCTGTCTGCCAGGAAGGAATTCTTCTGCTGTAGGTTGTAGCCGCCCAGGGCGTTCAGCACGGGGGTGAGCAGCCTGCCGGCGCATTCGGTGTCCACCACCAGGGTGTATTTCCCGCCGGGAATCTTTTCCGGGCCCATCTGCGCCAGGGCCCGTTCGTATGCTTTCTGTGCGCAGCCTTTCAGCCGCAGGTCCTTCAGCCGGGGCGCCGCATCCCACCAGTAACTGGAGAAATGATTGCCCTGGGCGTCTTCCACGGTGGATTCGTAGCCAATCTCGAAGGAGGTTTCCGTATGGCGGGCGAAAAGACCCTGCGAGTCCAGGGTGATGCTGTCAAACACAGAATCCGAGTATTCGCCCTCTTCGGCAATCAGATGCTCTGCGGGCCAGGCCACGGACTGCAAGGCCAGACGGCGCCGCTCTTCGGGTGTCAGTGACTCGACGGCTTCGTCGTAAAGGTCCAGTTCCCGGCCGCCGGCGGCGTCTTTGGCGAGGCGCTCGGGGGCGGGGAGGGAGCGGCAGGAATCGGCCTCCAGCATCCTTACGGTGCCGATGGCATCCCGGATGAAGGCCTCCAGCCCTTCCTCGTCCAGGCGGTTCGAGGAGAAGGTTCCGAAGCGGCCGTCCACGAAGAGCTGCAGCTGCAGGCTGCGGTCCAGCGAGTGGGTGATTTTGTCCACCTCGCCGTTCAGTACTCCCACCAGGTTCAGGAGGGTTTTCGAGAGGGTGATGCGCACTTGTTGCGCTCCCTGCTCCTGGGCAAAGGCCAGGCAATGTTGAGCCAGGGCAATCTCCGCTGCCGAAAGTAATGCGTTCATCCTATTCTCCTCCCACGGTTAATTGTCCGATGAGCACTGTAGGGATGCCGCAGGAAACGGGTACCGACTGCTCTTTTCCGCAGGTCCAGGCGGCAGGGTCCACGATGAGGTCGTCGGCCACCCCTTGTAGATCGGCCAGCGCCTGCGGTCCGTTGCCGATGATGTTGATGTCCTTGACGGGCATCGTGAGCCGGCCGCCCTCGATGAGCCAGCCGGATTTGACGTAAAAGGTGAAGTCGCCTTCCCCGATCTGCACCTGTCCGTTGGAAAATTCGTCCACGAAAATGCCCTTCTGTACGCTTGCAATTAGGTCTTCGGCCTTTGCCGTCCCGCTTTCCATATAGGTGGCCCGCATCCGGGGGATGGGCGCGTAGCGGAAGCTCTCGCGGCGGCCGTTCCCGGTGGGTTTCACCCCGTAATGGGCGGCCGATATACGGTCGTGCAGATAGGAGGTGAGGACCCCGTCCTCCACCATATAGGTCTTCTGGCCGGGTACGCCTTCGTCGTCAAAGTTCAGGGCGCCGCGGTTACCCGCCAGGGTGCCGTCGTCGATGATCTGGATGCCCTTGGGGCAGATCTGCCGGCCCATTTTGTCCGCGAAGATGGAGGTACCCTTGCGGTTGAAATCGGCCTCGAAAGCGTGGCCCATCGCCTCGTGCAGCAGGATGCCGGAAGCGCCGGCGCCCATCACCACGGGCATTTTTCCGCCTTTGGGCCGACGGGCTTCAAAGCGCGCGTCGATGCCGCGGACGATGTCATCGGAGAGGTCTTTAATGAGGCTTTCCGAGAGCATCTCCACTCCGCAGCGGAAACTGCGGGAAGTGGATTTGTTCTCCACCGCTGCGCCCTGCTGGAAAACGGCCGTAACGGCGACGCTGCCCAGGGGGCGGGTGTCCCACTTGAGCTCGCGTAAGGAATTGTACATCAGGATGTCGCTTACCTGGAATGAGAGGTTTACGATTACTTTTATGATGCGGTTGTCACGCCCTTTCACCGAGGCCTCCAGCCGTTGGATGAAAGGGAGGAAGCCGCTCATCGGGGTGCTCAGCCAGGGCTCCTGCTCCGGATAGCGGTCCGCCGCCGGATTCGGTTCCCCGCGGCTGGGATTTTGGCTGCCGAAGGGGCTCACCTCCGTCGGCGCGTCCGCAATCTGGGCGGCGGCCCGGGCGCATTCGCTCATATCGGCCCAGGAAGTGCTCTCTGAATAGGCGTAACCCGTTTTTTCGCCGCAGAGTACGCGGATGCCCACGCCGTAATCCACGTGGCTGCCGCCGGATGTGACGGCCCCGTCCCGCAGCAGCAGGTTTCCGTAGGCGGTGTTTTCAAAAAAGAGGTCGCAGTAGCTTCCGCCACTGCGAAGTCCTTCCGTAATCAGGCGGTCCAGCACCGGCCGGTCCACGCGGAACGTATGGAAATAATATGCTTTATCCTTGATCATTCTGATACGGGACGCCGTCGTGGGCCACGGGGGCCTTGGCGATTTCCTTGGCGATGAATTCGGTGATGTTCTCGATGGGCGTAGAGGGCAGCACGGAGTCCGTGACCATCGAACGGATGACGTTGTATTTGACCATATCGCGGATCACCAGGCCTTTTTTCGAGCCTTCCGCAATCACTTCGAAGGGCGGGGCGGAATTATCGGCCAGAATCCACTTGTCGCAGGTCTGCATATACTCGTGGAAAAAGTAGTTCAGGCCCATCTGGTAGCGTCTCCGGATGGTTTCCTCCGGAATGTCGTGCCCGCCGGAGCGCACGCGGTTCGCCACGCGCTCGATGGCGATGGAGGGGTCGTTGAGCCAGAAATACAGCACCGTCACGTAATAGCCTTTCTCCTGGGCGTTGCGCGTCATCTTGAGGAGGGCGCGCGTGGCCAGGGTGGTTTCGATGCAGAAGTCTTCCCGCCGGTCGAAGAGGTACTGGACCTTGCGCAGCATCAGGCGGCTGGCCGTGACATAAGCGCTCTCCGGCGCAAAAGGGGAGAGGTGCTTGGCAAACTCATCCGAATTGACGAACTCGCTGCAGTCCAGCAGCTCCGGGAGGACGCCGTACGAAGCCGTCGTCTTCCCGCAGCCGTTGGGACCGCTTATGATGTATAGTCGGGGCACTTAGTCCTTTAAATTATACGCTTTTTGGCGCAGGTTCCTTTCTTTTTTGGCTCAGGCTTCATTTTTTGGCGGGAGCCTGCGCCGCATTTAGGCATTCTGTGCTCTACAATGGAGCAGGTTCTGGCAATTATTTGAAACCTGCGCCATTTATGACGGAAGCCAGCGCCAGTTAAAAATGCTTTATTCCGTTGCGGCTTCCAGCTTCTTCATCATCGTGAACATAAAGATGGCGCTGATTACGCACACCCCGAGGAACACGCCCCAAACTACCCAGAGCGGGATGTTGCCCCAGAGGTGACCACCCACCTGGACCAGGAAATTGCCCAGGGCGGTGGCGACGAACCACATACCCATCATCATACCCTTGTACTTAGGCGGGGCGACCTTCGAGACGAAGGAAATTCCCATCGGGCTTAAAAGCAACTCGCCGAAGGTGAGGATAAGGTACACGCTGATGAGCCAGTAGGGGGAGACCAGTGTTTCGGGCATTCCAGCTTCCCGGGCTGCAGCCTGTACGTCGGGCGTATTCAGGCCGATGGAAGCAAAGGCCATAAGGCCGAACGCAATGGCGGCCACCAGCATCCCATAAGCAATTTTGCGGGGAGCGGAAGGCTCCTTGCCCTTCTTGGCGAGGGCCCCGAAAACGGCCAGGGAAACCGGCGTGAGGGCAACTACATAGAAGGGATTGAAGTGCTGGAAGATGGGCGCGCTGATGGCAATGGCACCGTTCAAATGCTGGTATTGATACACCAGGAACGCGCAGGCGAGAACCACCGATCCCACGCCAATCCATTTCCCGGTCTTGGATGCTTCCTTGTCGAAGATGGAGAATAGGGCGTAAACGATGACGATGACGGCCACGAGATTCCATACGTTGAACGGCATTGAAGCGATACCCTCGGATGAGCGCTCTGTGAATTCATCGGCAAAATAGGTGAGCGTAAGACCATTCTGGTGGAAGCTCATCCAGAAGAAGATCACCACGGCGAACACCAGGAACAGGGCTACCATACGTTTCTTTGTCTGCTCGGGGGTAAGCGTATCCACGACGGCCGCTTTTTCACCTTTGGCGTGTCCGCCTTCCACGTGCTTAAACCAGTTGCGGAAAGCATAATAGATGGCGATGGAAACAATCAGGGACACGCAGGCCACAGCAAAGGAAAAATGGTATGCGGCATTGCCGTCGAAGCCCAAGGTGATAGCCCATTCGCGGATTTTGATGGCCGCGGTGGGCGCGAACAGGGCGCCAATGTTGATGGCCATATAGAAAAGGGAGAAGCCGGAATCACGCTTTGCGGCATACTGCGGATCGTTGTACAGGTCGCCCACCATTACCTGGAGGTTGCCTTTAAATAAACCCGTGCCGAACCCAATCAGCAGCAAGGCGGCCAGCATCGCTACCAGTGCAACGGTGCCTCCGCCCAGGGGAACACTCAGGAGCAGGTAGCCCAAAAACATCACAATGATGCCCGTAGTGACCATCTTTCCGAATCCGAATTTATCGGCCAGGATACCGCCGATAAGGGGGAAGAAGTACACGAACATCAGGAATGAGCTGTAGATGGTGCCGGCAGTCCCGGCGCTGAGACCGAAGTTCGCGCGAAGGAAGAGGGCGAAAACAGCGATCATCGTATAGTACCCGAAGCGCTCGCCGGTATTGGCGAGGGCCAGGGCGAAGAGTCCTTTCGGTTGACCTTTGAACATGGCTTATTTCTTAGGAATGTTGGCTAAAATGGCTTTCAGATACTCCCAGGTGCGTTCTACGGAGGCGATGTTCACCTTCTCGTCCGGGCTGTGGGGATACTTGATGGTGGGGCCGATGGAAACCATCTCCCAGTGCGGGTACTTGGCTCCCAGCAGGGCGCACTCCAGGCCGCCGTGGGTGGCCATAATCTTCATCGGCTTGCCGTAGACCTTCAGGTACTGGTCCATACAGACCTTGTTGATTTCGGTGCCCAGACGGGGCGTCCAGCCGTTGTAGCCGCCGCTGCAGACCACCTGGTCCGCGCCGGCCAGCTCGAAGATGCAGCTCACGCGCTGGGCGAGGGCTGCCTTGGCGCTGTCCACCGCGCTGCGCATCAGGCTGTGGACGGTGATTTTGCCTTTCTCGGTGCGTACGATGGCCATATTGATGGAGGTCTCGGTGAGGCCTTCCATCGTGCGGCTCATCCGGATGACGCCGGAGGGGCAGGCGAGCATCGCCTTCACTGCACGCAGCATCACGCTGTTCTGGATGTATTTGGCGGGGGCGGGAAGGGCTTCTACCTTTAAGTTGGCGGAGGGGTCGGATTCGGCGAATTCGGCCTTGATCTCCGCCCAGATGCTCTCGATCATCTTTTTGACGGCCTTCACGTTCTCCTCCGGGAGGATGACATCGGCCACGGCCTCGAACGGAATGGCGTTGCGAAGGCTTCCGCCGGTGAAGCTGACCACCTTCACGCCGAAGAGCTCCATCACGGGGAGGAGCATCCGGGCCATCGCCTTGTTGGCATTGGCCCTGTACAAGGAGATGTCCATCCCGGAATGACCGCCCTGGAGGCCGCTCACGACCAGTTTCAAGCCCTTATAGCCCGCGGGGGTCTTGTATTTGAGATAACGGAACTGGGCCGATATGTCCAGGCCGCCGGCGCAGCCCACGCAAAGCTCGCCCTCTTCCTCCGAGTCCAGATTCAGGAGATAGTCGCCCTTGAGGACACCGGGAGCCAGATGCTCCGCGCCGTCCATCCCGGTTTCCTCCGTGAAGGTACACAGGACCTCGATGGGGCCGTGCTTGCAGGAAGGGTCTTCCAGGGCGCTCAGGGCCAGGGAAAGGCCGATTCCGTTATCCGCCCCCAGGGTGGTGCGGTCTGCAGTGACCCATTCGCCGTCTACATAGGCCTTGATGGGGTCCGTGAGGAAGTTGTGGCTGCTGTCCGAGGTCTTCTGCGGCACCATATCCATATGGCCCTGCAGGATGACGCCCTTGAGATTTTCCATCCCGGGCGTGGCGGGCACGCGGATGATTACGTTGCTGCAGTTGCCGGTTCCGTCCTTGATGGTTTCGAATCCGTGGGAAACGCCCCAGTTGTAGAGGTATTCAATGACTTTTGCCTCGTGGTGCGAGGGACGGGGAATCTGGGTGAGCGCGTAGAAGTTCTTCCAGACCACCTGCGGTTTTAAATCTTGGATATTCATAAGGTTATCAATTATTTATACATTGTAAAACTAGCTTCTTTACCCAGCTGGTACACCGGCTCGCGGATTTCTGCCAGCCGCACGCCGTCGTGGGTGAACCGGACCTTGCAGATGACGGGAATCCTATAGCGGATCCCGGTGTCTTTCCCTTTGGCCTTCCTATCATTCTCTGCGGGGAAAACCATCTCCTCCGGTTCCAGTTCGATGTAATAGGGCGTCCCTTTCACGCCGTCCGGGACGGGGCCGGCGCCGGTGAGGCGGAACGCCAGATAGCGGTGATGGACGGCCTCGGGATCCGGAATGACGTCGAAGGAGGCTTCCATCGTCCGGGAAACGGTGTAGCCGCGGAAGAGCGCGAGGTATTCGGCCTCCAGGCGGTCGATTTCCTTGATGGCGGCGCCCATCGCTTCGCCGGAATAGGAGGCGTCTGTGTTGCCGGAAACGATGTTCAGGCGGTCCCGGCGCAGGGTAAGGATCATTTCGGCGGCCTCGGCGGCTTTATCTTCGAGGCTCTTGGCCTGCATCGCCTTGTGCTCGATGGGGACCTGCAGTTCCTGCCCGTCTTCCGTCGGGATTATCTTGTAGGTGATGCGGGTTTCTTCGCGTGAAGGGCTGGTGATGCTCCCGTCGAAGCGGACGTTCGAGGGCGGCAGGAAGCGCCAGGAGGCGGAGGGAGCATCGGCCTTGTTCTGCAGGGCGATGAGTCCCTGGGCCGACAAAGTTAGTAGCGAAGCGTTCTCCGCGTCCGTTACGCAGAGGGTCTTCTGGTCCGCTTCCACGCGGGTGAGGATTTCCGCGCTCAAAAGGCTGCAGGACTCGCTGTCCTCTTCGTCGGCCTCCAGGTTCAGGAACTGCTTCGCGCAGGCGGCATAGGGGCCGGCGAAGAACTGATCCTGCTGCACGGTCACCTTCACCGTAAATACGGTGTTGGGGAGGGCGTAGGTGACTTCCTGCGCTTTTGCTGAGAGGCCCGCTGCAAGGGCCAGCGCCAGGAGGGTGATCTTTTTCATTATTTCCATCTTTTATGCGTCCAAAGGTAATTCCAGGGCTGTTCTTCCAGGTCTTCCTGGAGCAGCTTGTAATAGCGCCGCATCAGCTCTTCGGGGTCTTCGCCCTTGGCGTGGTCGCACAGGGGGACGACCTCCATCCGGTAGCCGCCCTCGTCCCGGCACTGGAAGCGGAGGTAGGCCACCGCCATATCCAGTTTGCAGGCAAGGCCCGTTGCGGCTGTCATCGTGAGCGTGGGCTGATGCATAAATTCCACCGTTGGGTGGGGCATATCGTGGGTGTAGGGGTACTGGTCCGTGATGAACGAGTAGCCGTATTTGCGGTCCTTGTTCGAGAGGGTGAAGCGCAGCACCTGCTTGAAATGGACATACCCTTCGAAACCCTGGTCCGCCACGGGAGCGGTGCGGTTGGCGGCCATCACCTGGTCCCAGGTCTTGCTGGAAAGCGGCATATAGGTGACCGCAAAGGCGTCCGGGGTGAGGTCGATGGGCACGCCGTAGCTATAGTTCTTAAAGCCGCCGATGAGTTCCCAGTTGCCCGCGTGGGTCTGGAGGATCATCAGCTGACGGGCTCCCGCATAGAGGCGGTTCACCTCCTCCGGATTGACCATCTCGACGATGTGGCTCCCGTGCAGGCGCTTCCGTCCTTTTTCGCCGCGGCAGGCCCCGAACCAGATCATCTCCGTGAGGGTGGTGGCGAAATGCTCATAGAAGCGGTCGCAGATGGCCGATATTTCCTCGTACTTTTTATCGGGGAAGCATCGGCTCAGATTGGCGATCACAACGTCGCGCCTGTAGTGGAGCCGTTTCCCGAGGAAACGCCCCAGCCTCCGGCCCCAGCGCCAGTGGTACTTCAGGGGCAGATGGCCGGCCAGGCGGAGAAGCCCCCACGCGACCCTGGCACCGAATGACATTTTTGCGTCCATATATCTAACTTACAAATATAATCATTTCTGCTCATTTTGGCAATCCCGGCGGGATTTGACGCGAAAATTTGTTTTTTCCGTAGGAAATACGTATCTTTGCAGTCCTTTTTGGGGTTCATACTGCCCCGGAAGGCGATAAGACATTTATTAACAATTAATTAACAAACAATGGTTAACCAGTACGAAACCGTTTTCATTGCAACTCCCGTTTTGTCTGAGACCCAGATGAAGGAAGCGGTTGCCAAGTACGTCAAGCTCATCACCGACAATGGCGGTGAGATTGTGTACCAAGAGGATTGGGGCCTGCGTCAGCTCGCTTATCCCATCCAGCACAAGACCACAGGTTTTTATTACCTGATCGAGTTCAAGGCAGAGAGCCAGTTCGTTGCCACCCTCGAAACCCAGTATCACCGTGACGAGCGTATCATCCGCTTCCTCACCGTCGCCCTTGATAAGGACGCCGTTGCGTATGCAGAGAAACGCCGCGCCAACAAGGCCGCCAAGGCTGCCGCTCCCGCCGTGGAAGAGGCTCCCGCCGCCGCCCAGGAAGAAGAGGCTCCTGAGGCCGAATAATTAGGAGGACAAGACTATGGCAAACGAAAATAAAGAAATCCGCTATCTGAATTCCCCCACCGTGGAGGTTCGCAAGAAGAAATACTGCCGCTTCAAGAAAGCCGGTATCAAGTATGTAGATTACAAGGACCCCGAGTTCCTGAAGAAGTTCCTGAACGAGCAGGGTAAGATTCTCCCTCGCCGTCTCACCGGTACTTCCCTCAAGTTCCAGCGCAAGGTCGCCCAGGCCATCAAGCGTGCCCGCAGCCTCGCTCTGCTTCCGTATGTCACTGACCTCCTTAAATAATCTGCCTTATGGAAATTTTGCTTAAGAAAGATGTAACCAATCTGGGTTACGCCGGTGAAATTGTAAAGGTGAAGGCCGGTTACGCGATGAACTATCTGGTGCCCCAGGGTTTTGCCCTCGTGGCCACCGAGAGTGTTAAGAAGCAGCACGCGGAGACCCTCCGTCAGCGCGCCCACAAAGAGGCCAAGCTGGTGGCCGATGCAGAGGCTCTTGCCGCTACCATCGCCGCCCAGACCGTGGAAGTGAAGGTGAAAGTGTCCGAGAGCGGCAAGCTCTACGGCTCCGTTACCACCGCGGATCTCGCCGAGGCCCTGAACGCCAAGGGTTTGAACATCGACAAGAAGGACATTACCATCCTCGCCGGTGAGGTGAAGGAGTGTGGCGAGTACGAGGCTTCCGTGAAGCTCTACAAAGCCATCAAGGGTACCTTCAAGTTCAATGTCGTGGCAGAGTAATTCTTCCGCCGCGGAAAACGAAGAGCCTGCCGGTTGCGGCAGGCTCTTTTTTATGCGATGATTTCTTTCATCAGCGGGACTTTCTCCAGGGCGGCGTGGAACAGGGCCACCTGGTTGCGGGTGCGCACCAGGTTGTGCTCCGGATACTTGATCTTATAATAGGTGTCGCCGTTGATGAAGTCCGTGAAGAAACGCACGGCCTGCATATAGGGGAAGAGGCAGGCGGCGTAGGGGAGATTCTCCTTTTCTACGGGGGTAAGGAAACTGGCGCCCTCCAGATAGCCTTTGGCAAAGGCTTCGAAGATGTCCATCCGGAAATCCACTTTGTCCACGGCAGGGTCGTCTTCGGCCACGGTATTGGCCGCCGTGCGCAGGAAATCGCCGAAGTCCGAGAACACGAAGGAGGGCATAAGCGTATCCAGGTCAATCACGCAGAGAATGTCTCCCTTGTCGTCGAAGAGCATATTGTTCACCTTGGTGTCGCAGTGGCAGATGCGCTTGGGCAGCTTCCCCTCGCGGTACATCCTTTCGGCCTTGCACATCTCCTCCTCATAAGGGAGCAGGTCTTCCAGGATTGCCTGCACTTCCGGTTCCGCCATCCGTCCCACAGGGTCGGCCGATACGGCTTCGTGCAGCTGGCGCGCGCGTAATTCCATATTGTGGAAGTCCGGAATGGTCTCTCCCAGCTTGTCGGGGATATCGGCCAGCATCGCCTCGAAGGCGCCGAAGGCCTTGCCGGCGTAGTAGGAGTACTCCGGATTCACGGTCTCGTAGGTGTGCGCCCCGCGGATGAACACGGAGACGCGCCAGTAGGTCTCACCGTCCGTCCAGTAAGTCTTGCCCGTGGCTTTGCAGGGCAGGAACTCCAGCGTTTTGGCGCCCTTGCGGCGGATGTGGGCCGTGGCGCAGTCGATGTTGTGCTGCAGCAGCTCCACGTCCTTGAAGATGGCGTTGTTGATGCGCTGGAGCACGTAATCATCGGCCCCGTCCGTGCGAACCAGGAAGGTGTCGTTGATGAGCCCGTTTCCCAGCGGTTTGATTTCGAGGATATTGCCCTTGATGGCGAATTCCTGTACAATCCGTTTGTGGTCTGTCATATATGAGGTTATTTGTCTTTCGGCTTCTCGGGCTCGTCGCCGTGGGAATCCTTGTACTTGAAGCGGCGGATCTTCTGGGTGGCGGTTTTCTCGAAGGGCTCCTTCATCGCATCCACTTCGCGGATCTTGGAGTTCTTGCCCACGGTCTTGTTCACCCATTCCATAATGGCGTTCTTCCTGGCTTCCAGTTCCTCGAACCACTTGTCCTCCGTGGCCTGGTCCCAGTTGAGGGCGTTGTCCTGGAATTTCACCAGGGCCACCAGTTTGCCGTCGCGTTCCATCACCAGGGATTCTTCCACACCTTCGATATTGTTGATCACCTGCTCGATTTCCTCCGGATAGATATTCTCTCCGGAAGGGCCCAGGATGGTGTTGTTCAGGCGTCCCTTGATGCTGTAGTAGCCGTCGGCGTCCACGGTGGCGACGTCGCTCGTATGGAACCAGCCTTCGTCGTCCAGCACCTGGACGGTGCGCTCCGGGTCCTTGTAGTAGCCCAGCATCACGTTGTTGCCGCGGCACACGATTTCGCCTTCGCCGTTTGCCGGATTCACGTTGTCCAGGCGGATTTCCACGCCGTAGGAGGCGCAGCCGATGGTGCCGGCTTTCTTGCGCTTGCCCACCATCAGGTTGCACACCAGCGGGGCGGTCTCCGTGAGGCCGTAGCCCACGGCATAGGGGAAGTGGCAGTCCTTGAGGAAGGCCTCCACCGCCGGATCCAGCTTGGCCCCGCCCACGCCGAAGAACTTGAGCTTGCCGCCGAAGGTCTGCACCATCCGGTGGCCGATGAAACGGTGCAGGATGTGCGGGATGTGACGCTCGGCCCAGGAAAGGATGCGGCTCTTGTAGATGGTGGGCCAGACGCTGTTCTTGACCACTTTTTCGATGATCAGGGGCACCGAGCACACGATGGTGGGGCGCACCTTTTTCATCGCCGACAGGAGGATGGTCGGGGTGGGGGGCTTCTGCAGGGTATAGCACGTGGCGCCCGCGTAGAAGGAGTAAATGGTGGATACATTCATCTCGTACGCGTGCGCAGCGGGAAGGATGCTCAGGAAACGGTCCTTCTCGAAAGCGGGCTGGGCCTTGAACGAGGCCGCCAGGTTGTGGCAGATGTTGCGGTGGCTCAGCATCACGCCCTTGGCCTTTCCGGTGGTGCCGGAGGTGTAGATGATGGTGGCCAGGTCGTCCGGATTCGGGTCTTTCACCCAGCCGTTGCATTTGAATTCGTCCTTGTCCTTCTTCAGGAATTCGAAGGATTCGATGTCCACGATGAGCGTGAGCTTCTTCCTGCACTCTTCGCTGAGTTTGGGCATCAGGCGCTGCGAAATGAACAGCACCTTCGATTCCGAGTGGTTCAGGATGTTGGTTAGCTCGTTCTCCGAGCTGTCCGGCAGGATGGGAACGGCTACGCGGCCGTAGACCGTGGCGCTGAAGAAGGCGACCACCCAGTTGGGCATATTCTGCGAGAAGATGGCCACGCGGTCTCCGTGCTTAATTCCGAAGCGGGTCATCCGCATGGAGAGCTGCTCCACTTTCCGGCGGAACTGCCCGTAGGTGTATTGCTGACCGCCGTCTACGTATTGGTAGGCGACGCGCTCCGTGAATCTGTTTGTAGCGTAGTCAAAGACCTTCTGCAGGGTAGTGCAGCTTTGCTCGCGGCCGCGATAGCGACGCCAGGCCCTATAGGGATTCTTGATTCTCTTGGCCATACGAAGGGGTTTAGGATTCGGGAACGGCGAACTGGTCCTTATGGTAGCCCTGGATGCCCAGCGGCCTGTAATGGTCGTAGATGCGCTTCATATCGGCCGTCATATCGTCCGTGATCTCGAAGGGCTCGCCCACGCTGATGCGCTTGCGCCCCCAGTCGTAATAGCCCAGGTACACGGTGGCGCCGGTTTCCTTGGCGATGAGGTGATAGCCGTTCTTCCAGCGTTTGACCAGGGCGCGGCTGCCTTCCGGCGCGATGGCCAGGTGGAATTCCGGCACATTCTCCATCAGGTCGATGAGGCTCTTGACGGTGGTGGATGCGGTCTTCTGGTTCACCGGAACGGCGCCGCAGGCGCGCAGGATGGGTCCCAGGGGCCAGAAGAAGAAGCTTTCCTTAATCATAATATGGGCCACCTTGCCGAAGGAAGTGTAGAAGAGATAACTCACCAGGAAATCCCATACGGTGGTGTGGGGGACGCCCAGCACGATGGCTTTGGGCTCTTTCATCGGCCCGCCAACGCTTTCCCAACCCAGTTTCCTTAACGCCCAGCCGCAGAATTTGGCCCAGCGGGGGCTCACGCTTGTCTTGACTTTATACTTGCTTGCCATTATATATTCACGTCTTCGAGTTCTTTTTCACTGCGCAGATTGTCCATAATGAAGTGCTGGCGCTCATAGGTGTTGATGCCCATATAGAACTCCATGATGGTCTGGATGGACTCTTCGTCCGAGAGTTTCACGGTGTCCAGGCGCATTTTTTCGCCGATGAAGCCCTGGAATTCGTCCGAGGAAATCTCGCCCAGGCCTTTGAACCGGGTGATCTCCACGCCCGTCTTGAGGGCTTTCACGGCCTTGTCCCGTTCCTCCGGGGTGTAGCAGTAGCGGCGCTCCTTCTTGTTGCCAACGCGGAAGAGGGGAGTCTGGAGGATGAACACGTGCCCGCGGCGGATGAGTTCCGGGTAGTACTTCATAATGAAGGTGAGTACCAGCATCCGGATGTGCATTCCGTCGTCATCGGCATCCGTCGCCACGATGATGTTGTTGTAGCGGAGGTTGTCCAGGTCCTCTTCCACGCCCAGGGCGTTGATCAGGAGGTTCAGCTCCTCGTTTTCGGCCACTTTCTTACGGCTTTCCTTGAAGCAGTTCATCGGTTTGCCGCGGAGGCTGAAGACGGCCTGGTTGTTGGCGTCGCGAACCTTCGTGATGGTTCCGCTGGCCGAGTCGCCCTCCGTGATGAAGATGGAGGTCTTTTCCCGCTGGTCTTCCATCCCCTTGGGGAACTTGTTGTCGTTGAAGTGGTAGCGGCAATCCCGCAGTTTACGGTTGTAGACGGCCGTTTTCTTGGCTCTCTCGCGGGATTTCTTCTGCACGCCGGCGATTTCTTCGCGTTCGGCCTGGGATGCCTTGATCTTCTCCTCGATGATCGGAACGATGTCCATATGCATATGCAGGTAATCGTTCAGATACTTGGTGACGAAGTCGTTCACGAAGGTGCGGATGGTGGGGCCGCGGTCTACGTCGTGCCCCTTTACCTGCTTCTCCCACATATAGGTGGAGCCGAGCTTGGTTTTGGTCTGGCCTTCGAAGATGGGCTCCTGAATCTGGATGGAGATGGCGCCCACCACGCCCTGGCGGATGTCCTCGGGCTTGTAGTCCTTCTTGAAGAAGTCCTTGAAGGTCTTGGCGATGGCTTCCCTGTAGGCGGCCAGATGGGTGCCGCCGTCGCGGGTGTTCTGGCCGTTGACGAAGGTGGCGATGTTCTCGCCGTAGCTGTTGCCGTGGGTGAGCACGATCTCGATGTCTTCGCCCTCCAGGTGGATGAGGGGATAGAGCGGCGTTTCGCTCATATTCTCCGTCACCAGGTCCAGCAGGCCGTTCTCGCTCTTATAGGCCACGCCGTTCAGGTTCAGGGTGAGGCCCTTCTTGAGGTAGGAGTAGTTCTTTACCAGGCTCTCCACGAACTCCATATGGAAGGAGTAGTCGTTGAAGAGGTCTTCGTCCGGGGTGAAGCGGATGAAGGTGCCGTTTTTCTCATTGGAAGGGACGATGTCCGACTCCAGCAGTTCGCCGCGAGAAAAACGGGCGTACGAGCACTGTCCTTCGCGGTAGGAGGCCACGTAGAAGTCTATGGACATCGCGTTCACGGCCTTGGTGCCCACGCCGTTCATACCCACGCTCTTCTTGAAGTTGGCGTCGTCGAACTTGGCGCCGGTGTTCAGCTTCGAGGTGGCGTCCACCACTTTGCCAAGCGGAATGCCGCGGCCGTAGTCCCGCACCGTCACCGTCTTGTCCTCGATGGTGATGTCGATCTTCTTGCCGTAGCCCATCGAATACTCGTCGATGGAGTTGTCGATGATTTCCTTCAGAAGGACGTAGATGCCGTCGCCCTGCCGGTCACCGTTCCCAAGTCGGCCGATGTACATGCCGGCACGCCTGCGGATGTGCTCGTTCCATTCCAGGGTTTGGATGGCGTCGTCGTCGTAATTATGTTTGATGATTTCTTCCATTCTTCTTTCTTTAACCTACAAATATACAAAGAATCCGGCTAAAAGACAAGGTTTGCTCGTCGCAAACCTGTGCCACCCTCGGCACCATAAGAGGGAGGGGCCCACGGAGGCGTTTTACGCCGATGTTGGGAGGGGTCGCGAAGCGACGGTTTGCGATGAGCAACCTTGTCTGTTCGCTTGTCTATTCGATAATACCTGTTATAAACAGATTAACCACCGGCCGGAGGGGAGAATTGGTGGTGAGGGAGACCATAATGACGGCGTCGCCTTTCGGAAGATCCCGCGTATTGAGGGAAAAACGACAGGTCTCTTTGGCGCCGGGCGCGATGTCCGGCGTGACGACTTTCAGGGTGACGTCTGCATCGGCCTGGAAAACGTGGAAGGGAGATTTCCCGCGGTTGGTGCAGGGGAAGACGGCCTCTACCGTGGTGCCGCTTTTCACGCTGCCGAAGGTGTAGGTACTTTGGTCGAAATAGGGCAGGGCGGCGGCCCTGCGCTCGTCCTCCGACATCCCCGCGAAGTTCTCCTGCGTCCAGGCAGTGATCTCGATGCGGCCGTCGGCTTTCCGGCCGTTCAGCACGGGCGCAGCGAAATAAATATGCTTCCCATACACCCCGGGGGCCGATTTTACCGTATAGCTAAGCGTTGCGGTAGTGCCGGCGGGAATGGGGTTGGTACTCAGCTGGAGGCTGAGGCCGGGGGTAACATCGGCCCACTCAACCTTGAGCGGCTTTTTGTCCAGGTTCGCGACGGTGAGGCTCTCGCTCACGCTGAGACCCTGCTTCAGGGCGGGGGCCTTCAGCGAACGCGTCTTCAAACCAAAAGCCCCGAGCTTCTGTGCTCCGAAGAGCTCGCTCAGGGACTTTTTCCTGTCGTGTACCACGCCGCGAAGGCGCAGCACTACCGGTCTTTTCACGCCGGATATATAGACGGTAAGGGTTTTGTCGAAGGGCAGGGGACCGTCTTCGTTCTTGTAGGTGGCCGTGATGGCCCCTTTTTCGCCCGGAGCGATGCTTCCCTTCGTCCATTTCACGTCCGTGCAGCCGCAGGAGGAAACTACTTCGAAGATGGAGATGGACTCGGATCCTTTGTTCGTGAGGGTGAAGGTGCAGCTGAGGGGTCCGTCGGAAACGGATACATCGCCGAAGTCGTGCACCGTCTTGTCCCAGGCGAGGACGCTTTCATCGGCCTGGAGATCCTGCTCCACAAAGGCCTCCGGCTGGGCCGAGAGCGGCACGGAGTTTGCCTGACGGGTACCGCAGGTGAGGACGACGAGGGCCGATATGAACGAAGCGAACAGCATTTTCATAGTGCAAAGTTAGCCACAGTTCTTTTCAAAATCAAATATAATGCCTATCTTCGCACCTTGAAACGAAACAACAGTAACAATTAAAGATAAAAGACTATGCCCAGAATCATCAATCCCGAACTCTGCGTGGCTTGCGGTTCCTGCGCCGATGTCTGCCCTACGGGCGCCATCGCCGCCGGTGACGTTTACAGCATCAACGCCGACGAATGCATCGACTGCGGCGCCTGCGAAGGCACCTGCCCCAACGGCGCTATCAGCGAGGCCTAAAAAAACAGCGCGATTTTTCGCGCTGCTCTTTTAAAAACGGGTACCCTTTTTCGGGCACCCGTTTTTGTCGTTTATTCAGCTTCTGCCGTATTGGCGGGCTTCATCACCACCTCGATCAGGTTGCCCTGAGAGAGGATTTCCTTCATCACGCCCTGGATGGCGTCCTTGGAGAGACTGTTAATGGCAGCCTCATACAGGGCGTTGCGGTCCTGGCCGTAGGTAAGGTATAGTTCGATGCTATTGCGCCACCAGCTGTTGCGCTGACGGCTTTCCGGCAGGTTCTTCTGGAGGTTGAGCTTGGCGCTGTTAAGCTCATCGTCGGTGGGGCCGTTCTGGGCAAGGTCCTTGAATCCTTCGAGGGCCAGGGAACGCAACTTGTCGCAGAGGGCGGGCTTGCAGTCCCAGCCCACCAGGAACATGGCGCTCTGCTTGGGCCGACGGTTCAGGTTGCCGTTGGTGCTGGCGCCGTAGGTGCCGCCTTCTTCCTCGCGCAGGCTGTTGGTGTAGCGCATATCCAGGATGTAGGAAACGGCTTCCAGAGCGGCGGCTTTCTCATAGCTGTATGCGACGGGGGCGTTGTAGATCTGGTAGACGGTGCTCTTAGGAGTCTGCATGTCCACTTCGATCACCTTCTCCGTATTGACGGAGACGAGGTCCTCGCGCGGATCCACCCACTTCGGGGCTTTCTTGCCCTTGGGCAGGGAGCCGATGTATTTCTCGATGACGGGCTTGATGGCTTCGGGATTCACGTCACCCACGATGACCATCTTTGCGCCGGCCGCATCGGCAAAGAGCTTCTTCCAGTTCTTCTCCACCACGGCGAGGCTGGCCTTTTGCAGTTTGTCCATCGAGATGATGCTCTTACGGGCGTTGCCGCCGTAGAGGGTGTTCATCAGTTCTTTCTGGAACTGGTAGTTGGGCTGCTTCTCCATATTAGGAAGGACGGCATTGAGCTGGTCGATACCGTTCTGCCACTCCTCGGGATCGAAACGCGGGGCGGTGAAGTACAGATAAACCAGCTGCATAGCCGTTTCGAAGTCCTTCACGGTGCTATTGCCGTTGATCCCGTTCTCGAGCTGGTCGAAATACGGGTTCACGGTGAGGTTCTTGCCGGTGAGCATCTTGCTCATAACGGTGCCGGAGAAGCCGGCCACACCGCTGTTGTTCTGGAACAGGCTGAAGATGCTGTCGTCGAAGGAAGCGACGTCGTCCGTGGAAACCAGGGACAGACCGCCGTCCTTATAGATATTGAAGAGAATCTGGTCCTTCTGCAGGTCAGTAGGATAGACAATCACCTGCACGCCGTTCTTGAGGGTCCACTGGGTGGCACCGTAAATGGTATTTTCCACCTTCTTCACTTTACCGCCCTTGAGTTTGGCGGGATCCAGGAAGGCCTCGGGGATTTCTTCACCCTCGGGGGCGGCAATCTCGGAGGCGTTCACTTCCTCCATCACCTTCAGGAGCTGCTCGGCCGTAGGAGTGGCGATGCCTTCTTTCTCGGGGCCGGAGTAGACCACCACCAGGTTCTCGAATCCGCGCCAGAGCTGGCCGGCCGCCTGGCTGAGGGCCTGGGCGTTGATCTGGCCGACGAGCATCTGGAAGAGTTCCAGTTCGTCCTGGGGCTCCATCAGGGGCTCCTTGTCGAAGAAGTTGGAGATGACGGGATAGATGAATTCGGCGTTCTGGCGGGTGCCGGCGCGGTTGGCGCGGGTTTCCAGCATCGACAGATAATCGGCCTTCACGCGGTTGAATTCTGCATCCGTAATGCCGTAACGCTGCAGGCGGACGAGTTCCGTATAGAAGGCGCGGAAGCCCTCGAGGATATTGTCCTCGCGAAGGGCGACGTCGCCATACGAGGCGTCGATATCCTCATAGATGAGGCTGGACACGCCAAAGCTGCCGTTCAGGTAGGGAGAACCGGGTTTGGAGGTGATGTCCTGGAAGCGTTCGCGCATTACCATCCGAAGGGCCATTTTCACGGCATCGGTCACCTGGCCGAGGTAAGTGGCGTTGATGCTCTCGGGAGCCGCAGCGCTGTGCCAGAAGAGTTCGATGCTGGGGTTGGTGGTTTCCGGGTCCGTGATGATGCCCACACGGGGTTCCGCGTGGTCCGCAATGGCCTGGACGGGCTTGGGGAGGGCGTCCGCCTTGGCGGGGATAGGGCCGAAGATATCCTTGATTTTCTGCTCCGTGCGGGCCACGTCAATGTCGCCCACCACGATCACGGCCTGATTGGCAGGGTGGTACCAGGTGTGGTAGAAATCCACCAGGGCCTCGTACTTGAAGGTCTCCAGGTGTTCCTGCGTGCCGATAAGGGTGCACTGGGCCAGGGGACTGTCGGCGCCGAAGTAATAGGGAAGGGCGGCCTCCATCGAACGCCAATCGGCGGTGCGGCGGGTGCGGCGCTCCTCGATGATCACGCCGCGCTCGGCGTCAATCTCCTTGGGCTCGCAGAGCACGTAGTGGGAATAATCGGCCAGGATCATCAGGCAGCTGTCCACCACGCTCTCGCGCTGCACGGGGATGTTGTTGAGCATATACTGCGTCTCCTCGAAGCCCGTTGAAGCGTTGATGTTGCGGCCGAATTCCGCGCCGATCGAACGCAGGTAATCCAGGATGCCTTTGCCGGGGAAATGCTCCGTGCCGTTGAAGCACATATGCTCCAGGAAGTGGGCCAGACCGTCCTGCTCGGGCTGTTTCTCCAGCACGGCGCCGGCGTTGGTGGCCAGGTAGAACTCCGCACGGCCGGCGGGCAGTTCGTTGTGACGGATGTAATAGGTGAGTCCGTTGTCCAGCTTGCCGATGGTAAACTGGTCGGAATTGGGGATCTGCGGCATCTGGGCGATCATCGCCTCCATCTGCTCGCGGGAAGGCTGCTGGGCCACCGCCACGAAGGCGGCGGCGACCAGCGCACAGACAGTGATTAAGATTCGTTTCATTTGCACTACTATTTATTAGCTAACCGTTTGTAGGTATTCAGGCGGACCTTGGCGAATTCCTCCGTCTTGGCGAGGAGTTCATCGGCCTGGTCCGGGAACATCTTGTAGAGGGATGCGAAGCGCACCTCGCCCTTGAGGAAGTCCTGGAACTTCGTCCAGTCGGGTTCCTTGCTGTCCAGGCTGAACGGGTTCTTGTCCGTGCCTTCCAGGGCGGGGTTGTAGCGGTAGAGGTGCCAGTAGCCGCAGTCCACGGCCAGTTTCTCCTCCTTCTGGCTCAGGCCCATGCCGGCTTTGAGGCCGTGGTTGATGCAGGGGCTGTAGGCGATGATGAGGGACGGTCCGTCGTAGGCTTCGGCCTCTTTAATCGCGTTGAAGAACTGGACGGGGCTGGCGCCCATGGCCACCTGGGCCACATAGACATAGCCGTAGGAGATGGCCATCATACCCAGGTCCTTCTTGCGGATGCGCTTGCCGGAGGCGGCGAACTTGGCGATGGCGCCGATGGGCGTAGCCTTGGAGCTCTGGCCGCCGGTGTTGGAATAGACCTCGGTGTCCAGCACCAGGATGTTCACGTTCTCGCCGCTGGCCAGGACGTGGTCCAGACCGCCGTAGCCGATGTCATAGGAGGCGCCGTCGCCGCCGATGATCCACTGGCTGCGGGAAGGAATGAAGTGCTGGAGCTCGACGATCTTCTTGCAGGTGTCGCAGCTGCATTTTTCCGCCAGCGGGACAATCTTGTCGGCCACTTCACGGGTGACGGCGGCATCCTGGGGAGCCTCCAGCCACTTGGCGGCCAGGGCTTTGATTTCGTCGCTGCAGCAGGAGCATTCGAGGGCCTGCTTCATCGTGCCGGCAACCGTTGCGCGGATGCGGTCCGAACCGAGCTTCATACCCAGGCCGAACTCGCAGAAGTCCTCGAACAGGGAGTTCTGCCAGGCCGGACCGTGGCCGCCTGCGTTGGTGCAGTACGGGCTGGCCGGGAAGGAAGCGCCGTAGATGGAAGAGCAACCGGTGGCGTTCGCAATCATCATATGGTCGCCGAAGAGCTGGGTGATGGCCTTGATGTTGGGCGTTTCACCGCAGCCTGCGCAGGCACCGGAGAACTCGAAGAGCGGCTGGGCGAACTGGCTGTTCTTCATATTCGCCTTGGGATCTACATACTGCTTGTAGCCCACCTTCTTGTTCAGGTAGTCGAAGGCGGCCTGATCCTCGTGGTCGGAGATGTACGGGACCATCTTGAGGGCCTTGTCCGGCTTGGAGAGGCAAACGTCCACGCAGTTGCCGCAGCCGGTGCAGTCGTCCACCGAGATGGCGAGGGCGTACTTGTAGTCCTTCAGGTTGGCCTTGCCCTGGGCCATCTTCACGGAAGCAGGAGCCTTGGCGGCCTCTTCTTCGGTGAGCAGGAACGGGCGGATGGCGGCGTGCGGGCACACGAACGCGCAACTGTTGCACTGGATGCAGGATTCGGCGTCCCAGGTGGGCACGTTCACGGCTACGCCGCGCTTTTCATAGGCGGCGGTGCCGGCGGGCATCGTACCGTCGGCATAGGGCAGGAAGGCGCTCACGGGGAGGGTGTCGCCGGCCTGGGCGTTCACCACGTCCGCGATTTCCTTCACGAAGGCGGGGGCCAGACGATCCTTGTTCGGATTCTCGAACTTGGCGGTAAGGTTCGCCCAATCGGCCGGAACCTTGATTTCCGTGTATTCGCCGCCGCGGTCTACGGCAGCATAGTTCATATTCACCACGTTCTCGCCCTTCTTGCCGTAGCTCTTCACGATGGCGTCCTTCATATACTTCACGGCGTCCTCATAGGGGATGATGCCGGTGATCTTGAAGAAGGCGCTCTGGAGGATGGTGTTGGTCCTTCCGCCCAGGCCGATTTCCGCGGCAATTTTGGTGGCGTTGATGATATAGACCTTGATGTGCTTGCGGCCGATGATGGCTTTCACGTTGTCCGGGATGTTCTTGATGGTCTCTTCCTCATCCCAGAGGCTGTTCAGCAGCAGGGTGCCGCCGTCCTTGATGCCTTTCAGGACATCGTATTTCTTAAGGTAGGAAGGCACGTGGC
>JAEEGL012256948.1_pt1 | contig 55213 bp, 45 predicted proteins | sample 9134231 | NCBI WGS metagenome assembly JAEEGL01 (sample SAMN16246548, study PRJNA631951) | gut metagenome | biome: gut microbiome; feature: rumen; material: fiber-attached | host: Bos | place: Iran: Karaj | collected 2018-10
AATACAGACACCCACGGACGGATATGCAGCGGTTGGGGGCATAGCCCCCAAGCCCCCCCATTGGTGTTATGGGCGAGGGACATTCGGTAACGGAACAACGGGGAGAAAGCGGGAACGCTTGGCAGCGGAGGCAAATATAGTTAGCCGAAGACGCGGGGGCTCTGCCCCCACGGGCTCCCCCGCCAAAGGGGGACCTCGTCTCGTGGGGCTAAAGCCCCGGTCCCCCTTTGGAATCCCCGGCTTCGGCATCCGATACCCGCTGACGGGCGTGCAGCGGTTGGGGGCATAGCCCCCAAGCCCCCCATTAGGGTATTGGGGCGAGGGGCGTTCGGTAACGGAACAACGGAGAGAAAGCGGGAACATTGGACAGCGGAGGCAAATATGGTTTGGGGGACGTGAGGGAGAGAGGCGTCAGTCGGACGGCTCTTATTTATGCGTTCCGCGTCCCGCGCCGCGCCCCGCGTCCGGATCGGTGTAGTCCCACTGCTCCCGGAACTGCGAAGGCGTCAGGTGCGTGAATTTCTTGAACTGGCTGCTGAAGTAGTTGTATTCCCTGTAGCCGAGCCGCCGCGCGATCTCCTTCATCGGGACGTCCGAGTGCGCGAGCAGCTCCTTCGCTTCCTGCATCCGCTGTGTCAGAAGATACTGCATGATCGTCGTCCCCATGGCGCGGCGGAAGATCGTGTTGCAGTAGTTCGGCGTCAGGAAAACCGCGCGCCCGATCTCCTCGAGCGTTATCGGCTCGCTCATGTGCTCGCTGATATACTTGCGGATCGCCGCGACGTGCGGATCCTTGACGGAGGACGCCGCCGTATCGCAGAGCGTCAGATAGATCGCCTCGAAATACCGCTGCCGCCGCGCGGCGACGTAGGGCGCCGAGACGTTCATCGTGTTTTCATACAGCGTTTGGAGCGCTTCGATCTCCGGCACCGCGCCGCCGCGGATCACGCCGCTGACGCGGGGCAGCGCCGCGCGTTCCTCCTCCGTCAGGCGGACGTTGAAGGAGCAGTACGCCGCCGTGCCGCCGCTCGCCCGTTCCCGGACGTCCCCCGGCGCGAAGACGATCGCGTCCCCCGCGTGCAGGAGCACCGGGGAACCGTTGATCCCGTACCGCATAACGCCCCGGAAGAGGACCGTCACGTCCATATACTCGAGCCGCGTCGGCGGCAGCGCCGGGAAGCGCCGGACCTTGTTCCGGGTGTACAAAAGGATTTCCATGGCTCCCTCCGCGGAATCGTTGGATTTTATAGGTCTCGCCGGATAAAGTGTGCGATTCGCTATTGACAAACGCACCGATTTGGGGTAATATTATTCCGTATCCTTATCTATTATAGCAGAATTTCCGGGATCCGCAAGGGGGATCGCCGTTTTTGTTCCACGAAAACCCTTTTCTCCCGCGCACGGCGGACGCCGGGGCGGGGCGAGTTATAAAAAACAACGCCCGCCGCCCCTGTGCCGGCTTTCTTTCGTCAGACGTGATGACGACGTGATTTTTCGTATGGAAAAGGAGTTCCGTATGAATCTCAGAAAATCGATCTGTCTTCTGCTCGCGCTTCTCATGTTCGCGTCCGCCTTCCTCGCCGCCTGTTCCGGCGGAGAGGAGAAGGAGCCGGTCAACTCCGGCACCGTCACCGATCCCTCCGGGACGCCCGTGACGAGCGCGCCCGCGCCGGAGACGGATCCGCCGGATCCGGATACCGTGCACGACCTGCCCGCCGATCTCGACTTCGAGGGCGCGAATTTCACGATGGCGTCCGTCGAGGGATGGTCCTGCCTGACGGACGACTACCACGGCGAGACCGTGAACGATGCGAAGTACGAGGTCAAGTGCTACGCGCAGGATCTTCTCAACGTGAACGTCACCGAGAATTTTGAAGTATTGGCCGGGAATACCGTGGGGAGCAATGTGGTATTGAACTACGTGCTTTCCGGCGATACGGACGTTCAGGTCTTCAATCTGCTCGACCGCGACGCGGCAGCCAACACGCTCGAGGAGATCTTTTTGCCGATCAGCCGCATGCGCTACGTCGACCTGTCGAAGAAATACTGGGGCAGCAGCACCTCGGAGAAGCTGTCGTTCGGGGACTATCAGTTCCTTGCGCTCGACTCCTTCCAGCTCAACTCGCTGCGCAACGCCGGCTGCATCTTCATGAACCTGACCGTCGCGGAGAACTACAATCTGGAGGTCCCGTACGATCTCGTCGCGGACGGGAAGTGGACGTTCGACGCGCTTAAGCAGTACGACGGCGTCGTCCAGCACGACGTGGACGGCGACGGCAAGCTGACGCACGAGGACGTGACCACCTTCGGTTCCTACGACTGCCGCCAGGTCCTGCTCAACGTCATGAGCGGCGCCGACGTCCCCTTTATCGAGAAGGATGAGGATAATCTGCCCGTCTGTACCTGCTTCGGCAACGAGAAGCTGATCGGCGTGATGGAGTGGACGAAGGCGCTCTTCTTCAACCCGACGACCGCCGTCTCGGGCGATGAGCAGAGCATGATGTATACGCAGGATATGTTCGTCCACGACCGGCAGCTTTTCCTCACCTCGAAACTCGGGATGATGGCCTTGTCCGCGGAGATGGATTCCGTCTTCGCCGTCTTCCCGTATCCGAAGTACGACGAAGCGCAGGAGAACTATGTCGCCCGCGCCGTGGACGCGATCTTCCCGATGGTCATCAACTCGATCGAAGAGGAGACCGCGGACATGGTCGGCGCGGTACTCGAGGCGATGTCCGCCTACGCGTATCAGGAGCTGTTCCCCGCCGTCGTCGAGAAGTCGCTGCAGTTCCGCTACAACAACGACCCGCGTTCCACCGAGTTCATCAAGCTCGTCTACGACTCCCGCACGATCGAGCTGTCCGATATGTTCGTCTGGGATATCTTCGGCGATACGCCGACGGGACGCCTGATGCTCGGCGACAAAGCGCCCGCCACGTGGCTCGCGTCCATCCAGAGCAAGGCGGAGAATATCCTCGAGGATTATATCGACGATATCCGGTATCTCGTCAAGAACCTCAAGTGACGGTCGGCACACGGACCCGTCGGATAAGGAAAGGAGAATCTCCATGAAACGCACAAAGATCCTCTGTCTCTTCCTCGCGCTTCTGATGCTCACCGCCGCTTTCCTTGCCGCCTGCTCCGGCGGAGAGGAGAAGGAGCCGATCAACTCCGGCACCGCCGTCACCGATCCCTCCGGGACGCCCGTGACGAGCGCGCCCGAGCCGGAGACGGAAGCGGTCGATCCGGATACCGTCCACGATCTGCCCGAAGGGCTGGACTTCGGGGGGGCGGATTTTGTGATGTATACAGTCCATTACTATCAGTCCCTGCAGAATGATGAGGTCGGTGAGACCCTGCACGACACGCAGTACGACGTCAAGCGCTATACCGAGGAACTCCTCGGCGTCAGCATCCGGGAAATGCTCGGCGGGACTGACGACGAACTCCTCAATGCCTCGGCCTACCATCTTTCCGGCGATACGGATATCCACGTATGGATGGAATACGACCGCGAGGCGTTTTCGCACGCGCTGATAAACTACTACACCCCGCTTTCCCAGACCAAATACGTGGATACCTCGAAAAAGTACTGGAATCCCACCGTCGCGGAAAAGCTGGCCGTCGGCGACTGTGAGTTCGTCTCGCTCGGCAGCTTCCAGCTGGGGGCTTTCGAGAACGTCGGCTGTATCTTTATGAATCTCACCGTGGCGGAAAACGTCGGCGTCGAGGTGCCGTTCCGGCTCGTAAAAGAGGGCAAATGGACGCTCGACGCGATCGCCGCCTACAGCGAGACCGCCAATTACGACGTGGACGGCGACGGCGACATGACACAGGCGGATTCCACGACCTTCGGCTCCAGCGATCACCGGCAGACACTGCTCAATTTCATGAGCGGCTCCGACGTTCCTTTCATGGGAAAGGATGAGAACAATCTCCCCTGTCTCCTCGCCTTCGGCAATGAAAAGCTCATCAATATGATGGAGTGGGTCAAGAAGATGTTCTTCAATCCCGTGACCTCCGTCGCCTCCAAGGCGGACGTCGCCAGCATGATAACGACGGACATGTTCACGCACGACCGGCAGCTTTTCCTGATCGGCGAGCTCAGAAACATGCGCAATAACCTCCAGGAAATGGAGTCTGTGTACGCTGTTTTGCCTATCCCGAAGTATGATGAGGCGCAAAAGGACTACATATCCCGTACAAAGGATACGGTCTTCCCCATGCTCCTCAACAACTCGCCGGACAAGGATATGGACAGCGCCGTGCTTGAGGCGATGTCCGCCCGCGCGTATCAGTATCTGATCCCCGCGCTGATCCATACTTCTCTCCAGCACCGGTACAACAACGATCCACGCAACGTGGAATGCATCCAGATCTGCTTCGATCATTTTGTCGTCGAACTGTCGGACATGATGCTGTGGAGTACTTTCGGCGATACGCCGACGTGGCGTCTGATGTACAGGGATATCGCTCCCGCCTCGTGGCTTGCTTCCGTTCAGAACGCCGCGGAGATCAACCTTGCCAAATCGAACGCCAATATCCAGAAGCTCTTCGAGGAGAGGGACGGATAACGCCGCAGACGGGCGCGGAGCGTGACGCTCCTCTCTTCCCGGATGAAAGGGACTGAGATCCCGTAATCTTTTGCCGAAAAGACAGAAAACCGCAAGGAGGTGCTTTCATTATGGCATTTCGCAGACCGCTGTGTTTTCTTCTCGTCCTTATGATGCTCGCTTCCGCCTGTCTCTCCGCGTGTTCCGGCGGGGAGGAGAAGGAGCCGGTCAACTCCGGCACCGCCGTCACCGATCCCTCCGGGACGCCCGTGACGAACGCGCCCGAGCCGGAGACGGAAGCGGTCGATCCGGATACCGTCCACGATCTGCCCGAAGGGCTGGACTTCGGGGGCGCCGCGTTCACGATGGCGTCCACCGAGAACTGGTCCTGTCTCGTCAACTACGAGGATACGAACGGCGAGGCGCTGAACGACGCGAAGTACGAAGTGAAGCGCTATGCCGAGGAGCTTCTTTCCGTGTCGGTCACGGAGGAGCTGACGCTTCCCGCGGAGGCGGGCGGCACGGCCATTAACTACGTGCTTTCCGGCGAGACGGAGATCCAGGTCTTCAACCTGCTTGACCGCGCGGCGATCTCCAGCGCGATGAGGAACGTCTTTCTGCCGCTCAGCCGGGCGCGCTATATCGATCTGTCAAAGAAGTACTGGGGCATCGGCGTCGCGGAGAAGCTGTCGGTCGGCGGTTTTCAGTTCCTCGCGCTCGACAGTTTCCAGCTCAATTCCTTCCGCAACGCCGGGTGCCTGTTCATGAATCTCAGCGTCGCGGACAATTATAACCTGCCCATTCCCTACGACCTCGTCGAAACCGGAAAGTGGACGTTCGACGCGCTCGCCGCGTACAGCGGCGCCGTTCTGAACGATGTGGACGGCGACGGGGATCTGACGCCGGACGACGCCGTCACCTTCGGCTCCACCGACCATCGGCAGACGCTGCTCAATTTCATGAGCGCCGCCGAGGTTCCCTTCATGGGCAAGGATGAAAAGAATTATCCGTGCTTCACCTGCTTCGGCAACGAGAAGCTCATCGACGTGATGACGTGGGTCAAGAAGACCTTCTTCAATGCGGCGACTTCCATCGCCTCCAAGGCGGACGGCGACAGCATGGTCACGACGGGCATGTTCATCCACGACCGGCAGCTCTTTCTGTTGGGACGGCTCGGAAACATGCTCGGCGACGAGATGCGGAACATGGATTCCGTCTACGCCGTCTTCCCGTATCCGAAGTATGACGAATCGCAGGCGGAGTACATCTCCCGCGCCGTGGACGGGATCTTCCCGATGATCATCAATACGGCGACCGATCCGGATATGGTCAGCGCGGTGCTCGAGGCGATGTCCGCCCGCGCGTATCAGGAACTGCTTCCCGCGCTCGTCGAGACCTCGCTCCAGTTCAAGTACAACAACGATCCGCGTTCCGTCGAAAACATCCAGATCGTTTTCGACACCCGCACCGTGGAACTGTCGGACATGATCGTATGGAGCACCTTCGGCGATACGCCGACGTGGCGTCTGATGTACAGAGATATACCGCCTGTTTCGTGGCTCGAATCCGTTCAGACCGGGGCGGGGACAACCCTCGAACGGTTTCTGGCCAACGCACAGGAACTCATGAATCAATAATCCCGTCAAGACGGTATTATCCCGAAAAAGGAGTACACTATGAAACAAAGAAAATCGGTCTGCCTTCTGCTCGCCCTTCTGATGCTCACCGCCGCTTTCCTTGCCGCCTGCTCCGGCGACGGCGGGAAGGATCCCGTTTCCTCCGGCAACTCCGGCACCGCCGTCACCGATCCCTCCGGGACGCCCGTGACGAGCGCGCCCGCGCCGGAGACGGAGCCGCCGGATCCGGATACCGTGCACGATCTGCCTGCCGATCTCGATTTCGACGGCGCTTCGTTCAAGATGGCGTCCACCGAGAACTGGTCCTGCCTGAGGAACGATTACAGCGGCGAGATCGTGAACGACACGAAGTACGAGGTCAAGTGCTACGCGCAGGATCTTCTCAACGTGGACGTCGAGGAGAACTTTGAGATAATGGCCGGGAATTCCGTGGGGAGCAACATAGTGCTGAACTACGTGCTCTCCGGCGAGACGGAGGTCCAGGTCTTCAATATGCTCGACCGCGACGCGGCAGCCAACACGCTCGAGGAGATCTTTCTCCCGATCAGCCGCATGCGCTACGTCGATCTCTCGAAGAAATACTGGGGCAGTCAGGCCGCCGAGAAGCTGTCGTTCGGGGACTATCAGTTCCTCGCGCTCGATTCCTTCCAGCTCAACTCGCTGAACAGGGCGGGCTGCATCTTCATGAACCTGACCGTCGCGGAGAACTACAATCTGGAGGTCCCGTATGATCTCGTCGCGGACGGGAAGTGGACGCTCGACGTGCTTAAGCAGTACGACGGGGCGGTCCAGCACGACGTGGACGGCGACGGCAAGCTGACGCACGAGGACGTCACCACCTTCGGTTACGCCGACAGCCGTCAGCTGCTCCTCAACGTCATGAGCGGCGCCAACGTCCCCTTCATCGAAAAGGACGAAGACAACCTTCCCATCTGCACCTGCTTCGGCAACGAGAAACTGATCAACGTGATGGAATTCACCCAGAAGCTGTTCTTCAACCCGGCGACCTCCGTCTCGGTCGACGGCGATGAGAAGAACCTTATGTACACGCAGGACATGTTCATCCACGACCGACAGCTCTTCCTCGTCGCGCAGCTCAGAGACATCGTCTATTCCGCGGAGATGGATTCCGTCTTCGCCGTCTTCCCTTACCCGAAGTACGACGAAGCGCAGGAGAACTACGTCGCCCGCGCCGTGGACGCGATCTTCCCGATGGTCATCAACTCGATCGACGCGGAGACCGCGGACATGGTCGGCGCGGTGCTCGAGGCGATGTCCGCCTACGCGTACCAGTACCTGTTCCCCGCCGTCGTCGAGACCTCGCTCCAGTTCCGCTACAACAACGACCCGCGTTCCACCGAGTTCATCAAGCTCGTCTACGACTCCCGCACGATCGAGCTGTCGGATATGCTCGTCTGGGACATCTTCGGCGACACGCCGACGTTCCGTCTGATGTATCAAGGGACCGCTCCCGCCACGTGGCTCGCGTCCATCCAGAGCAAGGCGGAGAATATCCTCGACGATTATATCGACGATATCCGGTATCTCGTCAAAAACCTGAAGTGACCGCCGGCGCCCTCCGGCACCGACCGTACGCATTTTTTACAACGACAAAGGAGTCCCCCATGAAACGCACAAAGATCCTCAGTCTCTTCCTCGCCCTTCTGATGCTCGCCTCCGCCTGCCTCGCCGCCTGCTCCGGCGACGGCGGGAAGGATCCCGTCGTGACCGGCGGCGCCGATACCGCCGGCACCGGTACCGCCCCGACTCCCGAGACGGAGCCGCCCGTGCCGGAGACGGAGCCGGTCGATCCGGATACCGTCCACGATCTGCCCGAAGGGCTGAGCTTTGACGGCGCCTCGTTCAAGATGGCGTCGTACGAGAATTGGTCGTGCCTCGTCAATTACGAGGACGCGAACGGCGAGGCGCTGAACGACGCGAAATATGAAGTGAAGCGCTACGCCGAGGAACTGCTCGACGTGTCGGTCACGGAGGAGCTGACGCTTCCCGCGGAGGCGGGCGGCACGGCCATCGACTACGCGCTTGCCGGCGAGACGGAGATCCAGGTCTTCAACCTGCTTGACCGCGAGGCGTTCTCCGCCGCGACGGAAAATGTCTTCCTTCCTCTCGGCGAGGCGCGCTATATGGATCTCTCGAAGAAATACTGGGGGAGCGGCATCGCCGAAAAACTGGCGTTCGGGGAGTATCAGTTCCTCGCGCTCGACTCCTTCCAACTCAATTCTTTCCGCAACGCCGGGTGCCTGTTCATGAATCTCGCCGTCGCGGAGAACTATAACCTCACCGTTCCCTACGACCGGGTCAAGAACGGGACGTGGACGTTCGACGCCCTCGCCGAATACAGCGGCGCCGTTCTGAACGACGTGGACGGCGACGGCAGGATGACGAAGGCGGACGCCGTTACCTTCGGTTCTACCGACCATCGGCAGACGCTGCTCAATTTTCTGAGCGCGGCAGAAGTCCCCTTCATGGGCAAGGACGCGGACAACCTCCCCTGCTTCACCTGCTTCGGCAACGAGAAGCTCGTCGACGTGATCGCGTGGGTCAAGGCGACCTTCTTCGATCCTTCGTCCTCCGTCGCGGAGACGGACAACACAGAGAGCATGGTCACGACGGATATGTTCATCCACGACCGGCAGCTCTTCATGACCGGCGACCTCGGGGACATGCTCAGCGATGAACTCAGAAACATGGATTCCACCTACGCCGTCTTCCCCTTCCCGAAATATGACGAGGCCCAGGAAAGCTACGTCTCCCGCGCCGTGGACGGGATCTTCCCGATGATCCTCGGTACGGTGGAGGACGCGGATATGGTCAGCGCGGTGCTCGAGGCGATGTCCGCCCATGCGTACCGAGAGCTGCTCCCCGCGCTCGTCGAGACCTCTCTCCAGTTCAAGTACAACAACGACCCGCGTTCCGTCGAGAACATCCAGATCGTCTTCGACACCCGCACGCTCGAGCTGTCGGATATGATCGTGTGGGACGATTTCGGCGACACGCCGACGTGGCGTCTGATGTACAAGGATACCGCGCCCGCCACGTGGCTCGCCTCCGTTCAGGGCAAGGTGGAAGGCAAGCTCGATAAGTGCATCGACGACATCGGCTATCTCATGAAGGAGATCTCCAAATAATCCGAGCCCCGTATCATGCGGGTTTTCCGGCGGGCAAAGGAGGACATGATATGAAAAAGATGAAAAAGAAGAAAGCCGTCTGTTTTCCGCTCGCCCTTCTCATGCTCGCCCTCGCCTGCCTCGCCGCCTGCTCCGGCGGCGGGGCGGGCGATCCCGCCGCCTCCGATACCGCGGACGCCGTCTCCGTCCGTCCCTCCGAAACGGACGCGCCCGCGCCGGAGACGGAGCCGCCGGATCCGGATACCGTCCACGATCTCCCCGCCGATCTCGATTTCGAGGGCGCGGATTTCGTCATGTACGCGTGGTCCGGGTACCGCTCTCTGGCGAACGAGGAGATCGGTGAGACGCTGAACGACGCGCAGTACGACGTCAAGCGCTCCACGGAGGAGCTGCTGAACGTCAGTATCACGGAGTTGCTCGGCGGTGCCAACGTCGAATCCCTCAAGATCAGGGATTACTACTTCTCCGGCGATACCGAGATCCACGTCAGCATGGAATACGACCGCGAAGCGTTTCTGCACGCCATCGAGGACTTGTACACCCCGCTCAGTCAGACGAAGTACGTGGATCTGACGAAGAAATACTGGAGCCCCGCCATCACCGAACGGCTGGCGATCGGCGAATACGAGCTCATGGCGCTCGGCTCCTTCCAGCTCGAGGCGTTTACGCGCGCCGGCTGCATTTTCATGAATCTGGCGGTGGCGGAGAACGTGGGCGCCGAGGTGCCGTACGACCTCGTGAAGGAAGGCAAGTGGACGTTCGACGCGATCGCCCGGTACAGCGGACTCGCGTTCTATGACGTGAACGGCGACGGCAAAGTCACGCCGGACGACTCCACGACCTTCGGTTCCAGCGACCACCGGCAGACGACGCTGAACTTCATGTCCGGCGCCGGCGTTCCGTTCATGGGCAAGGACGAGAACAACCTCCCCGCCATCACCGCTTTCGGCAACGAGAAGCTCGTCAACGTGATCGAATGGGTCAAGTCGATGTTCTTCAATCCCATGACTTCCGTCGCCTCCGCGGCGGATATGGACAGCATGATCACGGTCAACATGTTCACGCACGACCGGCAGCTCTTTCTGATCGGCACGCTGAACGATATGCGCGGAGATCTGCGCGAGATGGATTCCGTATACGCCGTTTTCCCCATCCCGAAGTACGACGAGGCGCAGGAGAACTATTACGCGCGCATCAAGGATACGGTCTTCCCGATGCTGTTCAACTTCGCGGAGGATCCGGATATGGACAGCGCGGTGCTCGAGGCGATGTCCGCCTATGCGTATCAGAATCTGATCCCCGCGCTCGTTGAGACGTCGCTCCAGAAGAGATACAACAACGACCCGCGCTCCGTCGAGAACATCCAGCTCGTCTTCGACAGCCGCATCATCGAGCTCTCGGATATGATGCTGTGGGACGAGTTCGGCGACACGGGGCTCTGGCGGCTGATGTATCAGGACAAGGCGATCTCCTCCTGGCTCGCCTCCATCCGGAATAAGGCGGAGGGAAAGCTCGAGGGCTATATCGAAGACATCGAAGATTACTTTGCGTCTCTCACCTGACGGGCAATCTCCCTTCGGGGATCATACGATACAGATTTCAATGAAGAAAAGGAGTACCACATGAAACACCGCAAAGCGATCTGTCTCTTGCTGGCGCTGCTCATGCTGACGTCCGTCAGCCTCGTCGCCTGCGGAGGCGGAGACGAAAAGGATCCCGCCGCCACATCCTCCGGCACCGCCGTCACCGATCCGTCCGGTACGCCGGTGACGGACGCGCCCGCCCCGGAAACGGAACCGCCGGATCCGGATACCGTTCACGATCTCCCCGCCGATCTCGATTTCGAGGGCGCGGATTTCGTCATGTACGCGTGGTCCAGTTACAGATCCCTGCGTACCGAAGAAGTCGGCGAAACGCTGAACGACGCGCAGTACGACGTCAAGCGCAGCACGGAGGAGTTACTCAACGTCAATATCACGGAACTGCTCGGCGGCGATAACGTCGAAGGGATGGACGTCATGGACTACTATTACTCCGGCGATACGGAGGTCCAGGTCTGGATGATGTACGACCGCGACGCGTTCACCACCTCGCTTGAGGGCGTGTACACCCCGCTCGGCCATACGAAATACGTGGATACCACGAAGAAATACTGGAGTCCCGCCGTCACGGAACGGCTGTCCGTCGGCGGCGACGATCTGCTCGTGCTCGGTTCCTTCCAGCTGAACGCCTTTGAGGTCGCCGGCTGCATCTTCATGAATCTCGGCGTGGCGGAGAACGTGAACGCCGAGGTGCCGTACGATCTCGTAAAAGAGGGCAAGTGGACGTTCGACGCGCTCGCTCAGTACAGCGGGCTCGCGTTCTACGACGTTGACGGCGACGGCAAGGTCACGCCGTCCGACTCCACGACCTTCGGTTCCAGCGACCACCGCCATACCACGCTCAACTTCATGACCGCCGCCGACGTTCCCTTCATCGGCAAGGACGCCGACAATTACCCGGAGATCCAGGCGTACGGCAACGAAAAGCTCATCAACGTGCTCGAGTGGGTCAAGAGAATGTTCTTCAATCCGGTGACCTCCGTCGCCTCCAAGGCGGATATGGACAGCATGATCACCGTAAACATGTTCACGCATGACCGGCAGCTCTTCTTGTTCGGCGATCTGGACGACATGAGAGACTATCTGAGCGAAATGGAGTCCGTGTACGCCGTTTTCCCGTACCCGAAGTATACGGAGGATCAGGAGAATTACGTGACCCGCATCCAGGACACCGTCTTCCCGATGCTGGCGAATTACGTCGAGGATGAGGACATGGACAGCGCGGTGCTCGAGGCGATGTCCGCCTATGCGTATCAGCACCTGCTCCCCGCGCTCGTCGAAACCTCGCTCCAGAAGAGATACAACAACGACAAGCGTTCCGTCGAGAATATCCAGCTCGTCTTCGATACGCGCGTCATCGAGCTGTCCGACATCATGCTGTGGGAAGAGTTCGGCGACACGGGCCTCTGGAGACAGATGTACGAAGACAAACCGTTCACCTCCTGGCTCGAGAAGAGCAGAAGCAAAGCGGAGAACAAGCTCGAGGGCTATATCGAGGATATCCAGGGATACTTCAAGTACCTCGCCTGACGGCGGAAATTTTGAGAAATCCGGCGGGAGGGCTTGCTTTTCCGCCCGAAGAAAGCTATAATATACAAGGATATCCGGTGTAACCGCTATCACTTCATAAATCGGAAAGGAATCTCTCATGGGAAAGAAAGTTATACTGTTTGACGGCACCTCCACCGATGCCTGGACGACCCGCAAGGGCGATCCGATCGACTGGAAGATCGAGAACGGCGTTATGACCGTCGGTCACGGCGACATCGTCTCGAAAGAGAAATACGCCGACGCGCACATCCACGTCGAATGGATGGAGCCGGATATGCCGAACGAATCCGGTCAGGGCAAGGGCAACAGCGGCGTGTACGTGCACGGCTGCTATGAGATCCAGGTGCTCGACTCCTACGGCATCGAGAACCCGAACAACTCCGACTGCGGCGCGCTGTACTCCGTGTACGCCCCGCTGACGAACGCCTGCCGTCCCGCGCTCGAGTGGCAGACCTACGACATCTACCTCCGCGCGCCGGTCTTCGAGAACGGCGAGATCGTGAAGAACGGCTCCATGACCGTCATCCAGAACGGGATCTGCATCCAGAACAACATCGACCTGTACACGAACACGCCCGGCGGCATCACGAATCACCGCGTGGCGGAGGGTCCGCTGCTGCTCCAGGATCACGGCAACCCCGTCTCCTTCCGGAACGTCTGGTTCGAGAGACTGTGACCGCTTGAGCCGGAGGATCCCGCGAGGGACTCCTCCGGCTCTTCTTTGAAGTTCCGCTCCAATCTTATATCAGGAGAAAGATATGCATATTCACGTATTCAGGGAAACCAGCGACATGGGGCGGGACGCCGCCCTCTTCATCGCCGCGAAGCTGACGGACGCGATCCGCGAGCGCGGCGAGGCGCGCCTGCTCCTCTCCACCGGTTCGTCGCAGTTTGAGATGTTCTCCCACCTCGTGACGCTCCCGGTCGAGTGGAAGAAGGTCGTGATGTTCCATCTCGACGAGTACGTCGCGCTGCCGGAGTCTCACATCGCCAGCTTCCGCAAATATCTGAAGGAACGCTTCGTCGAGAAGGTCGGCGGCGTGAAGGAAGCCAACTTCGTGAACGGCGAGGGCGACGTTCGGGCGAATATCGCCGCGCTGACCGCCAAGCTGCGCGAGGCGCCGATCGACGTCGGCGTCATCGGCATCGGAGAGAACGGGCACATCGCCTTCAACGATCCGCCCGCCGATTTCGACACGCAGGAGAGCTACATCATCGTGAATCTCGACGACCGCTGCAAAAAACAGCAGGTCGGCGAGGGATGGTTCGCCACGGTGGACGACGTGCCGAAGCAGGCGATCTCCATGACGGTGTCGCAGATCATGAAGAGCCGCGTCATCGTCTCCGTCGTGCCGCACTCCGTCAAGGCGGAGGCGGTCGCGAACACCTTCCGCCTGCCGACGACGAACCGCGTTCCCGCGACGATCATGAAGTCCCATCCGGACTGGAATTTGTGGCTCGACGCGGATTCCGCGGCAGAGATCCTGACCTTCTGAGACCGATCCCCCGATCCCGCACGGTGCCGCGCCGAAAGGCCGCGGCGCCGTTTTCGTTTGCGGACGTTTGTAAAATCATTGTGAACGCATGCCGCCGGCGCTTGACTTTTTCCCTGATCCGCCGTATAATGTAGGAAAAGTAAGAAAAGTAGGGGGATTTCGGCACAGTCATGAAGGTGATGGAAGACGATCGGTTCATCGTCAGCGTGCGCGTCGGTCCAAAGGGACAGATCACCGTCCCCGTCGAGGCGCGGCGGATGTTCTCCATCAAGGAGGGGGACACGCTGATGGTGCTCGGCGACCGCGAGCGCGGGATCGCGCTCCTCAAAGCGGACAAATTCTATGAACAGATGGGAGGCATGATGCCCGATGCCGGCCATACGGATCCGTGATCTCACAAAGAAGTATAAGGAAGTCGTCGCGGTCGACGCGCTCAGCCTTGACATTGAACAGGGAGAACTGTTCGCGCTCCTCGGCGTGAACGGAGCGGGCAAGACGACGACGCTGAAAATGCTCTCCACGCTCCTTGCGCCGACCTCCGGCGACGCGCTCCTCGACGGAAAGTCGATCTGCCGCGACGGCGACGCCGTGCGGGAGATCCTCGATATCTCCATGCAGGAGACGGCCGTCGCCCGCAAGCTGACCGTCGCGGAGAACGTCGCGTTCTACGCCGCGCTGAGCGGGCAGACGAAGGAGGAAGCCGCGGCGTCGGCGCGCGCCGTGAGCGATATCTTCGGGCTCGATTCCGTCATGGACCGCCGCGCGGACAAGCTTTCCGGCGGCTGGCAGCGGAAGCTTTCCATCGCGCTGGCGCTCGTGTCCCGGCCGCGGATCCTTTTCCTCGACGAGCCGACGCTCGGGCTGGACGTCCTCGCGCGGCGGGAACTGTGGAAGGCGATCTCCTCCCTCAAGGAGAAGATGACGATCATCCTCACGACGCATTCGATGGAGGAAGCGCAGGCGCTCGCCGACCGGATCGGCATCATGAAGAGCGGGCATCTTCTTTTCGTCGGCACGAAGGAGGAGCTGTACGCGAAGACGGGGAAGAGCTCCGTCGAGGACGCCTTTATCGAGATCGTTTCCGGAGGTGACGAGTGACATGCGCGGTTCGCTCAGTCGGGTATATACCCTCACGTCAAGAAATTTCAAGGAGATATTGCGCGACCCGCTGTCGCTGATCTTCATGCTCGCGATGCCGCTCGCCATGGAGGTGCTTTTCTACTTCCTCTTCCATGAGATGACCGACCAGTTCGCCATGAAGTACCTCGCGCCGGGGATCGTCGTCTTTGCGCAGGCGTTCCTCGCGCTGTTCACCGGGCTCCTCATTGCGCTCGACCGGAGCACGGCGTTCCTGACGCGCTTGTACGTCTCGAGGGCGAAGTCCGCCGAGTTCATCTTCGGCTACGCGCTCGCGCTGATCCCGGCGGTGCTCGTCCAGACGGTGCTCTTCTTCGTCGTCGGCGGGATCATCGATCCGTCGATCTGGGGGATCGGGATGCTCCGGTGCCTGCCGGTCGCCCTCTGTACGGCGCTGTTTTATATCGGCGTCGGCATCCTTCTCGGCACGCTGTGCAATGAGAAATCCGTCGGCGGCGTCGCTTCCATCGTCATCGCCGGGCAGTCCGTTCTCTCCGGAATGTGGTTCCCGACGGAGGGGCTGCCGTCCGGCATGGTCGCGCTGATGAAGTGCCTCCCCTTCAAGAATGCCGCGGACTGCATGCGCAGCGCGCTGAACGGTACCGCCGATCCGACCGCCGATTTCTGGATCCCGTTCTGCATCGTCCTCGCCTACGCCGCCGTCTCCTTCGGCGCCGCGATCTTCATCTTCCGCAAGCGTATGCGCTTCCGCTGAGAGGGCGAGCGTTATTGCAAACAAAAAAGAGCGGCCCCGCGCTTTCCGGCGCGCGGACCGCTCTTTCGTTTCATTTTTTTCATACGAGGTCGATCGCCAGCGTTCTGCACTTCCACGTCTGTCCGTCGATCGTGTAAGTCTCTGTCTTCGCGTCCTCATCGTCGCAAAAGCCGACGGAGCGGTAACAGCGGAGCGCGGCTTCGTTGTCCTCAAAGACCGCGAGCGACACCCGCTTTGCTCCGTAGATGTCGCGGGCGTACCGAAGCCCGAGCCGCAGCATCCCGCTGCCGTACCCGCGGCCGCGTCGGTCCGGATCGACGATCACGAAGCCGAAGCGCACCTCGTCCGGCGTTCCGGTCGGGTTCCGCATCGTGAAGAAGCCGCAGGGGACCGTTTCATCGAGGAGCGTGAATCGCGCCAACTCTCCGAGCGCGGAGAACCGCTCCGCCGTGAGCGGCCAGGGACCGAGGACGCCTGCCGTCCACCGCCTGAAGGTCACCTCGTCCCGGCACCACGACAGTACCGCCGCCGCGTCCGAATCCTTATACGGTCTCAGCCTGAGCATACGCCGCTTCCCCCTTGTCCATCCCGAATTTCGCCCGGAAGAAGGCGATGTACGCGTCCCAGTCCTCCTCCGTCAGCGCGTGCTTGCCCGGCCGCATCTGGTATCCCGCGTTCCCGCCGAAGAAGCGGTCGCCCGCCTCCGGCAGCCGGTCCGGGCAGACGAGCCCCGGGCTGCCGAGCAGCTCCCAGACGGCGGAGGCGGAGAGCGTCGTCAGAAATTCCGATATCGGATCGGCGGCTCCGTCCTCGGCGGCGGAGCCGACGCACAGATACCGCGGCGCGATCATCGAGAGAAGGAAGCTCTGGTCGTAGGGCTTGCGGTCTTCCAGATCTCCTGTGAACCGCTTGAAATTCTCGCAGTACCAGTCCCAGCTCCCGACGCGGAGGAAATCCGTGACGCGCTCGCCCGTTCCATGCTTTGAGGAGGCGGCGCCGCCGTAGCCGGAATCGTTTGAGACCGCGCCGGCGAAGCGCTCGTCGAGCGCCGCGCACCAGAGCGCCGTCTTGCCGAGGCGGGAGTGACCGATCACGACGGTGCGCTGCGCGTCGAGATCCGGGCGATCGGAGATGAGATAGTCGAGCAGGCGGCTCGCGCCGTACGCCCACATCCCGATCTTTCCCCATTCGTCCGGCTTGCGCGCGTCGGTCGTACCGAAGTACGCCGCGACCCCGTCCGAGAAATCGCCGAAGTGATCGTCGTTCACGATATCCGTATAGACGACGACGGCGAGCGCGAACCCGGCGTCAAGGATCCGCTCCCACGGGACGTACCGGTCCGGGATGGGGCGGAACGCGAGATGCAGAAAGACCGGCGGGCGCACCGCGCCGCGCGGCACTCGGATCTCCGCGGGGAAGGAGAAGGAGCGCTCCGGCGTTCCGCACTCGATCCGGACCCGCTGCGTCGTCCCGTCGTCCCCGAGGACCGTGCCGCGCACCGGTACCGGGGCCGGCGAGACCCCGTAAGAGTACCGCTCGAGCAGCGCGAGCAGCGCGCGGCGGCGCTGCGGCCAGCGGTCCGCCGTCACCTCTCCGTTTTCGTCCCGGAGCAGGGGAAGATAGTCTTTTTCGTTCAGCAGCTCTTGCAGCATGGCGCTTCCTCCGTGTGTTTACGGTGCGGTCTCCCGCCGCTGTGCGTCCGCGTCCTCCGGCGCGCGCCTTACGACAGGCGGCGGCCTTCGTACAGAAAGCCGTCCTCCGTCACGGTGACGACGGGAAAATCGCTCTCGGTATAGACGGGGCTCCGTTCCGGGCTCGGAACGTTGACGTACCGGATCCCGCCGCAGACCGCGTCGGCGAACGTGTGGTGGTGCCCCTGGAAGACGGCTTCCACGCAGCCGGATGCTTCGAGCAGCGCGCGGATCTCCTCGCAGTTGAGTATGCGGTACCACGCGGCGTATGGATCGTCTTTGTCGAAATACAGGTTTCCGTGCGTGAAGACGAAGGTGCGCCGTTTCTCGCCGAGCAGCTCCCGCAGCCACGCAAGCTCCGCCTCCGGGACGATCCCGTACCGCCAGTCGAAGTTGTCCTCGCTGAAATGTCCGCCGTCCGGATTGTAGCAGGTGTCGAGCAGAACGAAGCGGACGCCGCCGAGCGTGAAGCTGTAATACGTCCGGTCCGTCTGGAAGAGCTCCAGCACCTGCGCGTGCGAGAGCTGGGAGAATTCGTGGTTCCCCATTACGGCGTGGACGGGGAAGCCGTACCCGCACCAGAGGCGGATCATCGAACGGAATTGCTCGAACTGCTCCGCGGCGTCGGAGGCCGGCTGGAGGTTGTCGCCGAGCGAAACGGCGAAATCGACTCCCTCCCGCGCGAAACGGGAAAGCCCCTCTTTCAGATCCTCCAGCGTCCGGGCGCTGGAGCCCCGCTGCGGGGCGTGCGGGAGGGAAGAATGAAGATCGGAGAACAAACCGAAGCGTATGGACATGGCGTCGATCCTTTCTGAACCGCGATATGATTGTCAAGGATAGTATACCATATCCTCCGTCCGTTTGCAAGGCGCAGCGCTTGCATTTGTACGGCATATATGGTACAATATACGGGCACACCGAACCCTTGGGAGGAAAGAAACATGAGCATTCGGCTGATCGCATTCGATCTCGACGGGACGCTGACGCAGCATAAGACGCCGCTCAGCCGCGAACACCGGGAGATCCTTTTCCGGCTCCGGGAGAAATACCGGCTCCTCATGGTCGGGGCGGGGCAGTGCCGCCGTATTTTTGCGCAGATGGAGCGTTTCCCCATCGACGTGATCGGCAATTACGGGATGCAGTACGCGCGGTACGACGGGGCGTCGGGCGAGCTCGATCCGGTGTATGACGTCAGCCTCCCCTGCGACCGCGACGCCTGCGAGCGCCGCGTCGCGTATCTCCGGAAGGAGCACGGGCTCACCCGCTTCGCCGGGGACAGCGTCGAGTATCACCCCTCCGGCTGCGTCACCTTCCCGCTGATCGGCACGGCGGCGAAGCAGGAGGACAAGCTCGCCTTCGACCCGGATCGCTCGTTCCGCCGCACGTTCTACGACGAGGTCAGGGAGATGTTCCCGGAGTACAACGTCTTTATCGGCGGCTCCACCTCCTTCGACATGGCGCCGAAGCCGTACGATAAATACTACGCGCTCGACCGGTACTGCGCCGAGGCGGGGATCGCGCACGGCGAGGCGCTCTTCGTCGGCGACGACTACGGCGTCGGCGGCAACGACGAGTCGGTCTACCGCTCGGATTTCGGCTTTCTCCCGATCGACGACTACCGCACCTTCCCCGACCGGATCGCCTGGCTGCTGTAAGAAAAAAGGAACGTCCCCCGCCTGGGAGACGTTCTTTTTATTTATGAATGCTGCTGCCGCCTTTCCTTTTGCTCCGCCGCCCGGTCGAGAAAGAACCCGACGGCGCCGAGCAGGACGGCGGGGAGGAGCGGCCAGTATTTGAGCGAACGGATCAGCCCCTGCCGGATGGGCAGAAAGAGCGGCCGCAGGAAGCTGTAGCGGACGTAGAGGAACGCGTAGTTGTACAGTCTGTCCGCGTCGTCGAACGGCAGAAGGAGCAGGCACACGACCCCCGCGGCGATCAGCGCGCCGGACACGAGGATCCAGCGTCGTTTGCCGCCCGCGAGATAAACGATCAGCGCGGCGGCGGCGAGGAGCAGTGCGGCGTTCGCCGTGAGGAGCCATGCGTGCGCGGGGAGCGACACGTTCTCCCAATGCCATTCGAGCCGGTACCCGCCCGTGACCACGATCTTCGCGTCCGCGCCGATCGCACGGACGGTGAGCGCGATGAGATTGACGACGGCGAACAAGAGGTACAACAGTGCGAAGAACACGGGCAGACGCCGGAGAAAAGCGCGCTCCCTGTCGGACAGGCGGACACGGGAATCCTCCGCGGGGACAGCGCTGCGGGAGAGCGGCTGCCGCAGCGCGTCGGCGACGGCGCGGCAGTCCGTCACCGCGCCGACGTCGATTTGCCGCAGCGCGTCGAGCACGACCGCCTTCGTTTCTATGTCCTCGGCGAGCTTCTGTCTGTGCGCCTCGATGAGCGCGGGCAGCGCCTCGGGGGAGGACTGCATCGCGGCGATATCGGTGAGGGAGAACGCGGCGCGCCGGAGCGTGGCGACGTCCTCCAGCGCGCGGACGTCCTCCTCGCTGAACGAGAGCGAGCGCCGCCCCGCGTAGTTGACCTCCTGATGCGGCGAGACCAGACCGTTCTCGACGTACAGCCGGACGGCGCGGTCCGTCAGTCCCGTGCGGGCACAGACGTCCTTCATCTGCATGACGATCATCTCCTTTTACCGCATTATACCGTTTTACGCAGGGTAAAAGTCAAGGACTTTTGCGAAAAAACTTTGGGGAATCCGCAAAATGGTTATTTTTCTCCGTCCGCCGCGTCCCCGTGCGGCGCGATCTCCCACTGCATCCCGTCGTACGCCGTCAGGTAGCCTTCCTTCTCCATCGCGGCGGCGAGTTCGGCGTGCGGCGCGTGCAGCGTCCGCGCGATGTGCGACAGGCACACTTTTCCCTCCGTCGCGAGGACGCGCTCCGTCTTGAAGGACGCCGTCATCAGCCGGATCATGGGGATGCTGTTGTGCTCGCCGAGGCGGAAGTCTCCCGTATAGTCTCCGACCGTCGCGTCGAGGATCATGCCGTCGTATTCGCGGCGGCGCATGGCGTAGAACGTGTCGTACAAGACCCACGCGCCGTCGCAGCCGTAGAAGAGGCGCGCGCCGTCCGGCCCCTCGATGTCGTAATGGAGCGGGTATGCCGTGTGGTTTGCCGCCAGCGCCCGCACCGTATATTCGCCCGCGTCGAACGTCTCTCCCGGCTGAACGGGGCGCATTTCGGCGCCGGGGATCGGCGCGATCTCCGCCCCGGCGCGGTACCAAATCCGCAGCGCGCCGCGGCAGGCGGCCGCCAGCGCCGCTGCGCGGTCCGGCAGGAAATGATCGTCGTGCAGGTGCGTGAGAAGAAGATCCGTCACCCGGCTCGCCTCAAGCCCCTGGATCCGAAAGGAATCCGTCACGTGCGGGCCGCAGTCGATCAGCAGCGTCCCGCCGATCAGGACGGAACTGCTCCGCCGCGCGTCCCGGTCCAGTTTGTCCGAAAGATCCGTTTTGAGTCGGGGCGAGAAGTCCGCGGCTCCCGTTCCCATGAATCTGACGTGCATCGTACGTCCTCCGATCTCGTTTGATGTATTGATTATTCGCCCGCGATCCCGCGGGCGATCGCCGCGAGCGCGCGGTACACCGCCTCCGCTTCCGGAAGCGGCATGCGCGGCACCTTTACCTCCAGCGACAGCACCCCGCCGAAGCGTACCTCCCGGAGCGCCGATGAGAAATCCGCCCAGTCGGTCACGCCGTAGTACGGGGCGCGGTGCTGGTCGTGCTTCCCGTCGTTGTCGTGAACGTGGAGCACGCGCACCTCCCCGCCGAGCTCGCGCAGCGCCTGCCCCGGCGTGACGCCGGGAAAGACGGCGGCGTGACCGGTGTCAAGGCAGATCTTGAAGTGTTCGTCGTCCATCTCCCGCACGAAGCGCAGGATTTGTGCCGGCGCGCCGAGCGAGAACGCCGTCATCGGCATGTTCTCAAGGCATATCGTGACGCCGTATCCCCGCGCACGGCGCAGGAGATCCGTCATGAAAGCGAGATTCATCTCCCACGTCGCCCGCTCGTTCCCGGTGCCGATATCCTCGGTGCCGAAGGGCATGATCGGATGGACCACCCAGTACGGGCATCCGAGCAGCGCCGCGTCGGCGAGGGAGGCGGTCATCTTCTCCATGCGTTCCGCGCGGTCCTGGGGCGTTTCGTCCCGTGCCGGCCAGCGCCACGGTCCGTGCATCTGGGAGATCCCGATCCCGGCGTCGTCCGCGAGCGCCCGCTCACGGCGCAGATACGCCTCCCGCTCGGCCGCGGGGAGCGTGTACGGCGCCGCCTCCGTGTCGGAGAATCCGAGATCGACGCAGTCGAATCCCGCGGCGCGCAGCATCCTGTACCGCTCCTCGTCCCACCGGGCGAAGGAGCCGGAACTGATCCCGATCCTCATTCGTCATCCCTTCCTTTCGGCGTGACGTAAGGGATAAGGAGCGCCCGGCGCGGTCCGTAGCTTTCGTATTTCGTCAGGTAGCCGGGGAATTCGTTCACGAGGATCCCTTCCTTCACCTTCCCGCGGGAGAGCTGGAGATTGTTCAGGTTCGAGCAGTATTCGATCTCGATCACGTTTTCGCCCCGGCGGAGCAGGGCGGAGACGTCGGCGCGCGGGACGTTCAGGTCGATCGGTCCCGCCTCCGCGCCGTTGATCTTTACCCGGACGAACTCGACGATCCGTCCGAGATCGAGGACCGCGCCGTCGGCGTCTCCGTCCCAGGAGAAGGACGCGCGGTAAAAGCCTCTGCCCGACACGGTCCGGCCGACGGCGGCGACGTTGTCCCACGTGTCGAGCCGGTCGAGCGAGAAGCGGATCTCCCGCTTGTCGGTCTTATAGGCGTATTCGTTCGTCGTGACGCCGAACAGCGTCTCGGTGCGCGTCTCGATCTCCCCGGAGGGGGACCACGCCTCCACCGTCACGTCCCATCCGGTGATCTCGCGCGGCGTAAGGAAGCGGCGCTCCGGCGCGGCGTAAGGAAGCGGCGCTCCGGCGCGGCGTACGGCGCGGGCGCGTCGACCGCCTCCAGCGCGAACAGCGCGGCGTCTCCGTAGGAGAGCGTGAGGGGGACGTACGTCTTCGCACCCTCGTACCGGGCGGAGACGCGCGCCGTCTTCCCCGTCCACGGATCGATGGAATACGGAATGAAGAGCCCGTCCGCCGCGAGTTCCGTCGTGATGCCGTCGCCGTGCGGTGCGGTGCCGTCTTCATGGAGGGAGCCGTCGCAGTAGTTGTATACGAAGACGCGGCGGTCCGCCCCGACGCGGCGGACCTGCGTGAGCAGCTGCCGGTTCGGCGCGGCAAAACCGACGTAAGGCGCGATGCCCATTTCCTCCAGCACGGCGGGGAGGTCGTCGGCGCTCCGTGCCGCGCGGACGGACGGCTGCGCCCGCAGCCGCGCGACGAGCTCCGCCAGCTCCCCGGGATCGTCGCTCTCATACGGCGAGGAGACCGCCGCGCCGTCGAGGAGGACGACGGGCATCCCTTCCCCGGCGAGCGCGAGGATCCGCTTCGCACCGCTAACGGACAGCTCGGCGTGCCAGAGGACGAGCGCCCTGTACCCGGCCAACTCGAGCGTTTTCGTTTCGCACTCGAAGGAGACGCCCTCCGCGTCGAGCAGCGCGGGGCTGAAGTAATCGTACGTATACCCGCGGTCCTGAAGCGCCGTCGAGGGGAAGAACACCGGCTCGTGCGTATGGAGCCAGTCCTTGCCGCCGCGGTAGACGAGGTGCTGACCGTATTTTATATAGATCATGCCGAGATCGACGCCGGCCTTCCCCTCGCGGAGCAGCGTCTGTACGCGCCCGAGATGGTCGTTGAAGGACGTATACGCCGCATACGACGGCTCGCGCGTACCGAATTTGTAGAACGCGTCCATCGTATCCCCGCCCTCGTAGCCGGGCCAGACGGGCGTCGGACCGAAGCGCGCCGCCCAGATGTGCCAGACGATGCGGCTGTATCCGGCGGAATAGAGACAGTACGCTTCCTGCATGTGCCGCTGGAGCGTGTAGCTGTAATTCGAGTCGTCGAGACCGCCCGTCTCGGCGGAGAGGACCTTGTTCTGCAGGTGCGCGCCGCCGCTCCACAGCCGGAAGAGATCCACCTGATTCTTGTGATTGCGGTTCTCCGCCTCGGGGCGGTCCACCGCCGCGATCGGCTCGGAGATCTCGAGCGCCTTGCCGTAGGAGATCTGTGCGCGCGTCGTGATCCCCTTCGTGTGCAGCCACGCGCGGAGGGGTATGAGGAATCGTTCCATATACAGCTTCGTCTGCACGTCGAAGATATCGTCGAGGATCCGCTTTTCCCTCGCCCGGTCGGTCAGGGAATAGAATCCCCGCAGATCGGCGTTGCCGTCCCAGCGCCAGATGTCCGAGAGCTGCGTACCGGCGGCAAGGAACAGGTACGGCAGGACGTCGTACCCCTTGCGTGCACGGAAATCGCTTACGAAGTTTTCCGTCCAGTTCGTGATCCCCGCGCCGTGCGAATACTCGAGCGAATCCATGAACAGCTGCACGTCGCCGCCCCGGATCTTCGCGTTCAGCGCCTCGTCGTCGAGGACGTTTTTCTCCAGATACTCCTGCAGCGCCCCGACGCCGCGGCGGTCGAAATAATTGACCGTATTGGACGTGCGGACGGCGGGAGAGCACGCCTGCGCCGTCCCCTGCGCGTAATACGTCATGAGCGTGTACGGTCCGTCTTCCGGCGCCGTCCAGTCGAGCGCGCCGTCCTTCACCGAAGCCGTGAGCACGAGCGTCCGGTCCGGATCGTAGGTCTTGTCACCGACGCGGCGGATCGCCGTCACGCCGACGAGGACCGCTTTCTCCCGCAGCGCGCCGCTCTTGGGGAGCGGACCCGTGCGGCGGCTGCCCGCGTCCGCTTCCTCGGTCACGAGCACGACGCATTGGTTCGCCGCCGGGGAATCCGGATCGAGTCCGGGGACGTTGGCGGTCGCCCATCCGGCGCCGGAGGTGAGCGAAACGGACATGCCCCGCGCGAGCGCGGTATCCAGTATCAGCCGGACGTCGCTTTTCCACTGCGCGCCGCCGTATCCGTAGACGGTCTCGTCGATATTTTTGTCTCTGAGCTGGCACAGCTCCACCCCGCCGAAGCCGGCTTTGTACATTGCGTCCAGCTCCTCGCGGATCGTTTCGTCGGTGTGCATGCCGGCGGCCATCCACCAGCGGACGTCCGTCCGCGCGGAGATCTCCGGCCGGGCATATTGTTCGGTGAGCGTTCGTTCGAAGGGCGTTTTCGGCTGATCCATGGCGATGCCTCCCTGCGTTATGGGACCCCGCCGCGCTCCGTATCCGGTCGGGGGATCCTGTCGGTAATACTCTAACAGATTTGCTCCCGTTTGTCAATAGCCGCTCGCGCCGCCAAACGAAAAAGACCGCCGCACTCCGACCGGTCCGAAGGAAAGTCGGAATGCGGCGGTCCCGCTTTGTCCGCCGTCACATGTCGCCGCGCTTCCGGGGAAGCAGCGCAATCACGAGCACGAGGACGGATGCGGCGATCACGATGGCGAGAATGACGCCGAATACGCCCCAGCCGTCGCGCTCCGTCATCTCGGAGGAGGTCATCGCCGTATCCGTTCCCTCCTCGGAGGGAACGTCGACGACGCCGTCGCCGTCGCGGACGTCGCCCAGCGTCCCGTCACGGAGATCGCCGGTCCCGCCGGTCGTCCCCGTATCCGAAGGAAGCGGCGTGCCGCTCTCCCCGGAAAGCGGAGCGGAGTCCGGCGGCGCGGAGGGATCGCCCATATCGACCGCCGCCGCTCCGCAGCACAGAATGCCCGCGAGAAGCAGAAGAAGGCCGAAGAAACAGGCAAATCGTTTCATGAGTACTACCGCCTTTCAATGATTGGTTTTGCCGACGGTAGTATGACCGGATCCCGCCCGGATCATTCTCCGACGCCCAAAAGGAAACGCCGGAAAATAATGCCAACGCAGGGGGGATACGGCAGGGGGAGCCTTTTGAAAAAGGCTCCCCCGCGCCCCCGCGAAAACTTCTATGGGAAAAGAATGACAAGGTGAAGCAACTTTGTTATATTCTTGATACTCAATTTCCTGTCGGAGAATCCTCATACATACTTTTCATCTTCTCACTATATTCGATACATTTTTGCCGAAACGCCGTAAACTTTTCCAGAAACGAATGCAGCTCAAACTTGTATCTGAACTGCGGCAGCAGGACGTTGTGCTCCGTCAGATACTGAATCACGTCTTTATCATCGTTTTCGTCATAAACGCTTAATTCCTCCGCGTACACAAAAGCCTCGCTTTCCCCGAGAACAGTCGTTTCCAAGTTGAAATAAGGATATAAATACACTCTGCCGTCAAGCTCCCATTTTTTGAAGAGAAACGGATATTTTGTCGTTTCGTCTTCGAAGAATGCACCGCAGATCATGACGTAAGTATTTCCCGAAACAAGCCGGGGTGCGGCGTATACCTGACCCTGCGGGGTTCCAAAGGTGCGCACAACGGCCTGTCTGTCAATTTCCCGATCGTTCAGATAATCATAGGTGAGTTTTACGGTATAGTCGGTGTATCCTCCCCACGGGACACGTGCAGTATACGTTTTTTTCACATCCATTACCGTAAATTCATACAGCCACGGATCACCAAAACAATTGTCCACACTCAAAACTCTCGGTTTATCCCCAAAATAATAATTCATCTTTTGGATCCGCATCTCTTCCGGTATCCCATCCGACGCACCCCGCAAAAGCACTGCAGTAACCCCGATGACGATCAGAAGCAGAGAGACGCCCCCGATAATAATGATTCTTTTCATACTTTCCTCCCCCGGCAGTACGTGATACTTGAAAACGCACACAGCACAAAGGTCACCGTACACCAGATGAGCGGCGATCGGATATCCGGCGCCGGAGAACTGAGCAGGATATCCGGCGTGACAGTCAGCCGGATGCCGAAATACGTGAGCACCGGGCGGATCAGACAGACAAGGATCCCGACGATCATGACCGCATAGGTCCGCCGCATCAGCACCGACAGCGAGGGGATGATGACCCCGAGCAGAACGATCCCCACTGCATGCAGCAGGACGATGCGGAAAACGTATTGACAGATCGGTACGTCTCTGATACCGAGAGCCATATCGATACTGCTGATACCGGCGCCCGCCTCGGGCAAATAATAATTGCTTTTGCAGAACAGAAACGCGCAGAGCTCGCTGACCATGAGGCAAAGTACGCATCCGAGCACGCTGATGAAATACTTCACCCGGAGCAGTTTCCCCCGCCCGTGCCGCGTCGTCCGCACGATCGGCAAAACCTCGCTTTCCGTTTCGCTTGAGAAGATCCCCGCCAACACAAGCACCAGACCGACGATCAGATAATAATCGACTCCTCTTGAAAAATACAGTTTCCATCCGGTGTCATACAGGAGAACGGCGTCCCGGCCTTCTTCCCGTAAAGAAACGCACCGAAAATACTGATCCCATACCCGTTCGATGATCGAAAGCTCATCCTGACAGCGGTAATATTCGATCTGAAATTCACTGTACTCACGGGCGGTAATATTCCCCGCGGAGTATTCGATCCGCATTTCAAGTTCTTTGCCTATGATACCGGTCATATAACCGATCTGCTCCCGGATGTATTCCTCTTTTTCGGCGGTCGGTTCCCCCTCGAGCTCCGTCATATACTTCCGGTACTGATTGTCTTCATAGGAGAGGTCTTCTGCGAAGTACTCTGCCGTCTGATAACAGTGCAGGCCGCAGGAAAGAATGCCGATGAAGACCACGGTTCTTTTTCCGTATACTTTCCAGAGCTCGTGCCTGATAAGCGAGGTGTGCGCGGCGTGGCTCCTGCCGGCGATCCGCTTCGGCGGACGGATCGCCCTGATCTTTTCCAGGACATTCTGCATTTTGTCCGTTCCGCTTTTGTACCGCCGGACAGAGAAGAAGAATGCGGACAGGCACGTCATAACAAAAACGGCGGCAAGCAGAGACGCAGAGAGGACCTTTCCGGAAGGCGCATAGCGACCGAAGATCATGACCCCCAAAAAGTTTTTCAGAAAATCCAGCCGCAGGATCTTGAACAGGTTCACCACATAAAAATATTGGTAGAAATTCAAAAACGGAACGGCTGCAGCCAGATATTGGCTCCCCAGGATCGCAAGACCTGAGAAGAAGATCGGGATATAACCCTGAAAAACAGACGTCAGAAACGCCGCCAGACTCGCCGCAAAAAGGAAACACGACAAATGAACGAGATATTTTATCAGGATCCCGTCCATGATCGTCACAGCATAGGGGGAGCGTTCCAGCCCCGGGACTGACTGAATATAGCTGTGTACGTTATCGGGATGCTCCGTTATGACCGTGAGAAAAAGCTCCGTCAGATTGAATAAAGCGGTTACAACGACCGCGCATATGCAGAGACAGAGCAGCTTACAGATCCCGAGCCGGAAACGACCGTGCTTCATTGTGCGGAGTATGCAGACGGCCCCGTTCCACCGGTCCGAAAAAAACACCAGAAACCCACAGAGGAACGCGCAGAGAATGATAAGCACCGCGCTCCCGCTGTGGGAGAAATACCCTTTCCATTCCGGTGCGGAGTACATTTCAACGGGTTCGTTTACTAATTTCCCGTACGTATCCGCAGCGGCGGTCTGATACGTGCATACAAACGACGTCTCCGGATATCCGAGAGCAAGATACTCGCTATGCTTCATTTCCGCCGTTTCTATGATGTTTTCAAGATATTCCGCGTATGGCAGAGGACTGCCCCCGGAAACAACGGGGGTATATTCGCGCATCATCAGCACGTTGAGAAACAGAGCGGCGCATACGATAAACAGTAATGTTTTATTGCCGAGTATCTTTTTGAATTCACCGTATATCATAACTACCTCGGCGTGATTTCTTTGACGGTCCCGCCGCTCAGTATCCCGGTCATCGTTTTGCTGCCTCCGACGCTGCCGCGCTCGTAATACTTATGTCCGAGCACGTACAAGTCATCCCCGATCTTCCCGACGTACGAAATATCATAGTCGATATCGTTCATGATCACTTCCTCATCGCCGCCGGATTTCGGAATGCGCCAGAGCACCCCGCCGGAAGGGTTCACGATGGGAGCGCCGTCCGAACGCTTATACGGCGTCGGGGTCCCAGTGGTATACGAAAAATAGCAGCAGTCGTCGTCTATACCCGCAAAATACAGCGGTTCGCCGTGACCGTCATAAACGACTTCCATATCTCCCGTTTCCAGGGAGCAGCGTACGATACGCCCGGCGTATACGCCGCCGTTATCGTCACGTACATATTCTACGCCGTACAGATGTGTCTGATCGCCGTACAGTCTGTTTGACATTTTTTCGATATCAAACAGCTTTTCGCTCGTTTCAAAGAAGTCTCTTGTCCGATATAGGTACGTATCTCCGATAAAGGTATAATAGATCGCATCCCGCGCCGCAAAATACGTTCCGATATCCAGTTCGTACCGATCGTTTATGACGCTTGCTTTTCCCGTTTCCGTATCATACGCGATCAGATCTTCTCCGCCGTCCGTCCTTCCCTGAGAGAACAGGATCGTGTTGTTCCAGACGAGCGGGTTGTATATTTCGTTGCCGTCGCTCGTATAGCATTTCCGCAGGTCGGTCGCGTCAAGGTTTACGGAATACAGGGAGGTCCCGCCGCCGCCGCGCTCCGGTTCCGGACATACCGCGTACAGTTTTCCGTTGCAGTATACCATATTATTGGTGAGATGCAGTATATCGGCAGGGCAATCATAATGAGAACAAGTCGGATCAAAACAGAAATAAAACGAATTATGCGTCGTTTTATTGACGTAGGCAAGAGTGGCTCCCTGAGACTGGTCCGTATATATGACCATTCCGGGAGCATTTATTAGCTTAAATAAACCGACTCCCGGGAGAGAATAGACGTCGGACTGTGCCATATCGGCTGTATCGATGCCGTCCGGAACTACGGTCCCGTTTCCCGCGGAAGATCCCGAAGACGAAGATTCCAAAGGCGTCAAAGGCGCAGTTTGACTGTCATGACATGAGATCAGCCCCATACACAGGCACAGCGCAGCGAGCAGTTTATACACGTTTTTCATCGGTACACCTCCGCAAATAATGAAGTGCCGCGGTCTCTCCCGTATCGGATCCTCCGGGATCGTCCCGACGGGCAGGGACGTTTCTGATGCGCGCGGGACGGATCGATCGCGGTGTTTCTGCCATATATAACCGTTCAAGCAGCCATATCGTTACATCCGATCCCTGGAAATTTTTTTGTTTTGCTCTTTTCTTACAGCATGGATATGTTACAGCATGGATATGGGACTGCATCATGATTTTTGAATAACAAATCGAGGGGGACCTTTTCTCAAAAGGTCCCCCTCAGCGCGTCTCTCTGCCGAGGCATCGGCATGCCGCGGGGCGCATAGAATGAGGAAGGGGGGATGAGATACGGAGATCCGCCGCATCGCCGCCGCACTGCGCGGCGGGCATATCGAATACCCGCAGTTTTCCGGCGCAGAAGGCGCCGCGCGCATGAACCGGTTTTACGCCGCGTGGCGCGACGCCGCGGCGGCTTGTGCGGAAGAACTGTCCCGCGCGCCGCGCGGAGGATCGCGGCGGCTGTGGGGCGATTACACACTGCGGGAAGCGGAGGGACGCGTCACCGTCGTCTGCCGCCTCCGCCTTCTGCACCGCGGCAGGACCGCCGCGCAGCGGACCTTCACGCAGGTATGGGAGAACGGCCGCCTCGTCCCGCCGGGCGGGAAGAAGCGAAAAAAGAGCAGACCTGCCGACGGAAAAATCTGATCCGTTCCGCGTTCCGTGCCGTGAAAAAACGCAAAGGGAGACCTTTCCGAGGTCTCCCTTTGCGTTTTCGTTGTTCAGCGCTTGCGCGGGAACGCGCCGTAGTAATGGCAGATGTTCAGATCCTCCGGCATGTCGAGGCCGTGCGAGCCGCAGCCGCCGTCGATCTCGTGGCAGCCGTGATCCATGGCGAAGCCGAGCAGCGTATCGTGCTCCGTCCAGCGGGTGCGGATGAGCGCGGCGAGTTCGGCGAAGAAATGGGCGTTCAGGCGCGCCTCCGCGAGCGAGATCGTCGCCTCCGGACCGTTTTTGTGCATCGTCGCGTCGTAATTGGTGTGATAGATCACGTACAGATCGTACCGGTCTTCATACAGAAGCTCCATCGTCTTCGCGCTGATCTCCGGCACCGTGTCGTAAATGAAATAATCCATCTCCCGTTCGCGGAAGATCTTGCCGATGGAGCACGACGGATCGCCGACGATGACGGGGCGTTTCCCGGCGCGGATCGCCGCGTCGAAAAGCGTGTCGATCTTGATGACCGGCTTCACGTAGGAGCGGATGCCGTGGACGGCCGGCTGTGCGCCGGTGTACATCGTCCCGAAGCAGACGGGCGTGACGGAGGGCATGACGGTCTGCATCGGCAGAGCAAGCGGCGCGCAGCCGAACACGTCCCGGAAAAGTTCCGGATATTTTTCCATGATCCACTGCCCGATGGCGTCCGGATTGTACATGACGAGACGGTCCGCCTTCGCGCCGCCGAAGGCGGACGCGGCGTACGCCGTGAGCGTCGGATTCGGCGCGGCGGCGCACGCCGGCTTCCCGACGCCGAAGATCTCCGCCAGCGCGGCGCAGAGCGTGTCGAGCGAGGCGGGATTCAGTTCAGCTTCCATTTGCGTTTCCTTTCTTTACCATCTGCTTGACAGCGGGAGTTTTTCAAAAGCTTTCCCGCGGCGTGTTTCTTCAGCCCGCCGCCTCGTAGGGATTCGGCGCGAAGACGCCGGTCGAGGCGACGCCGGAGGTGGCGGCGTGGTCTTCGAAATCCGCGTCGGATTTAACGAAATATACGTACCACCGTTCACGGTACGGATCGGTCACGTCGCACCAGGTCACGTCGACGTTGTAGATCCCGTCTTCGAGCATGATCATGTTCCAGGCGTGTCCTTCGCCCCGGGGAAGCCCGCTGCGGAACGCGCACCAGAGATCCGCTTCGCGGCAGAGCAGCGCGTACGCGAGACTGTAGCCCTCGCAGACGGCGCGCCCTTCCACGAGCGCGCCGAAAGCGGTGTAGCGGCTGCGCGGTTCCATGTCGTAGGTGACGCGCTCGGAGAGGACGGCGGCGAGATAGTAGTATTTGTCGTAGGTCGAGAGCCCCTCCGGCATGAAGCGGACGACGCGCTTTGCGACGTGATCGAGCAGGGACACCGCTTTCCGTACGGCTTCCAGCGTCACTTTGCCGCGGCTGACGGACGTGTTCGCGTCCATGTACGGATCGAAATAGATCTCAAAGATCGAGCCGACGCGGGTGTCGTCCTCCATTGATTTGAGATAGAACTGCGCGTCGAGCATGAAATACGAACTGACGGCGGGATCGGCGTACGTGAGCGGCTTGTCGAGCGCGAAGAGCGCGTGCTTCAGGTCCCCCGCGTATTCCTTTTCGTACACGGTGAAGGAGCGCAGCGCCCGCACGTCGGCGAGCACGGAGTCAAACAGCCCCTTTTCCTCCGGCAGGAGCGCCGAGACGTATCCGTTCGCGTCCTCGTCGTATCCGAAGGAAACACAGGAGTGCCGATCGTCCTTCACGGCGTTCACGCAGGCGATCGCCCGCGCGATCGCCGCGTCGATGATCCGGGACGCTTCGCGCTCAAGAGGATCGTCCGACGTCTCCTCCGGCAGGCGGTATTCTTCGATCTCCGGCGGATCAGTGAACGGGATCGTCGGCGTCGGCAGCGTGTCCGGCACGGCGGGATCGCCGTCCGGCGGGAGCGTCACGAGCGTAAGCGGTCCGGCGGTGTCCGCCGTATCGGCGTACGATTCCAGATACTCGTTCAGCGTGCCGAGGATCGCCTCTCCGCAGGAGGAGAGCGCCAGCACGGCGGCGAGCAGCGCCGCCGGCAGCAGCCGTTTTCCGAGATGTTTGTGTTTCATTCCGATTCCTTTCCGGCGGTCCTTCCCGCCGTATTCAGTCCGCGGTGAAGTACACCGTGACGACGGACCCGGGCGGTACGGCGTCCCCGGCGCTTTCCGCCGGTCTGCCGAGCGCGTCGCAGAAGCGAAAGTCCCGGATCTGCCGTCCGCGGAAGCGGACGGAGACCGGCCTCGGTCCCGTTCCGTGGTTCCAGAGGCGGGCAAGATAGCCTTCTCCTTCCTTATGAAGAGAAATACAGTGGAGCTCCCCGGTATCGATCAGGCTCGCCGCGGGCGCTTCCTCGCCGCGCGAGCGGTCCGTGAACTGGGTGACGACGGGGTTCTGTTCCCGCTCGCCCCACGCGGCGCAGATCCCGTCGTCCGCGCCGGGCACCGCGGCGAAGGAGAACGTATACACGCCGTCGAATACCTGCGAGCACATGAAATTCGTGCCGAAGTTGCCCGCGGAGAGCATGGCGAAGATCTTCCCGCCCCGGAAGGCGTCGGCGGGGAGCGGCGGATGGGATTCGCTTTTCATCACGCACCGGTGCGCCGGGGAGATATATCCGCCCCACAGCTCGCCGAGCGCCGCGACGGCGGTGTCGCGCGAGCTCCAGAGGATGCCGCTCCCGCGGATCTGCACGTAATCCTTGACCGTGAGGAAATCCGACTGTCCGCCCGGTACGACGTCCCGCCCGGGCTCCATCTCGCTGAGCACGCCCTGATAGCGGAAGCCGTCCCCGGCGAAGGGGAACGCCGCGAACACGCTCTGCAGCGGCTTTGCGTCCCGGAGGATGCGGACGGCGGCGTCGATCGTGTCGAGCCCCTGCCAGAGCGTGAGTTCGGTACAGATCTCCGGGATGCCGTCCGCTTCGCCCCGGATGCGGATCTTCCCGCACAGGGCGCTCTGCGTGACGGAGATCTCTTTGACCGTCATGACGGAGACGGCGGGATCGCTCGCGGTGCGCACGAGGATCTCCCCGAGGCGGTACGCGCACGCCGTGTCGAGCAGCTCCCGCCCGCTGCGGCGGTCGAGGATCGAGGTGATCCCCCGGCTGTCGGTGCGGATGCGGTAGATCCCGTTGTCGAGCTCGCTTGCCGGCTGCGCGGCGGGAAGGGCGTGCGCCGCCTCGTCCGGCACGAGCGCGTAGCAGCGGTAGCCGAACGGCGGCAGATCCTTCGCCGCGAAGCGCAGGGTCCGCTTCATGCCGCCGGGGATCTCCATGAAGCCGTAGCGCCTCGTGCCGCTGCCGAGACCGCAGCTCTCCGCGGCGTAATGACGCGGATCGTCCCAGGACAGATCGGCGATCTCATAGGGGACCTCCTCGCCGGTCTCCATGTCGATGAGGCGGAATTTCCCGTCGCGCCAGAACTCGTCCGGCGTATTGACGCGCCGCCGGTCGTTGAGCAGATATCCCGTGACGGTCTCCTTGTTGTGATTGCTTGGGACCATGACGGTGCCGCAGTTGTCGAACTCCCGCATCGGCGTCTCGACGGGGCGGTCCGCCGCCGTGCCGCAGGGATTGAAGACGAGCAGGCGCATCGCCGTGCCGCGGCTGCCGACGCGGTCCGCGATGCTTGCGATCGCCTTGTCCGTCAGGTCGTGGACGTCCGCCTCGGCGCGCATCGCGTACGTGCCTTTTTCCCAGTAGGACGCGCGCATGGCGGGTCCCGCCGGGAACTGGCTCCCGTACGCGTGATCGTCGGAGAGCAGCAGATCGCGCCATACCTCCTGCACGAGCGCGCTCTGATCCTTCACGAGCGGGTCCCGGTCGGTGAGCGCGAGCAGCTTTTCCATGACCGCCGCCTTCGCCTGCGTACGCCTTGCCGTCGAGGTCGGAGACGCCATGCTCATCGCGCCGAGCGGATAATCCTGCCCCGGCATCTCGCCCCGGATCTCCGGGAGAGTGATCCCCCGCTCCCGTACCTCCCGCAGAAACGCGGGGAAGAAGGTGCCGCTCGTCGAGCAGAGCAGGTGCGGGTACGCGTATTTTTCGTTCCACGCCGTCGCGTCGTCGGCGAAGATTGGCAGATACGGGGAATTGTCCATCGGGCTGACGTGGCAGTTGACCTTGACGGTCGAGTACGGGTAGCCGCACGCGTCCAGCCTGCCGAGCAGTTCCTCGATCTGCCGTTCCTTCGCCCCGTCGCCGATCATGAAGCATTCCGTGTTCCACAAATACAGACTTCGGCCGTCCGGCGACCGCCAGCGGCACATGCCCGGTCCCTTATACCCGAAGACGGCGGCCTCGTCCCAGAAGGAGACGAGATCCTCTCCGCTCCAGCAGTAGTACAGCGGGAATTCGGCGTCCAGATAGGGGATCCCCGCGTCGCACAGCGCGCGGCAGAGCCCCCAGGAGACGCCGGGGATGTCGTTGTGCATCGCGGCGCGGATGCGGACGCCGCATTTTTCGGCGAACTCGTGCGCCGGGTACAGCTGCCGGTAGCATTCCGCGTGCCCAAGCTGTTCGGTGATCATGTTCCCGTACAGCGCCGTCAGCTCGATGTCACCGCGGCGCACGCGGCGCACGACCTCCTCGACCCGTTCGGGCGGGGCGGTCTTCAGATACGTCTCGAGCGACCAGAACTGCTCGATCTGGATGCGGAGGCGCGTGTCCTCCGGATAGTCCTCCCGCTTCTCCATCTCTCCAAGGATCCGCTCGATCCATTCGCCGTGCCGACAAAAGACGTGGCTCATGACGTCGGTATAGCCCGGATCGTGGTGCGAATCGTGCACGAGGTGGATCGTGTAATGCTTCGGCGCGCAAAGCGAAAACGTCTGTGTGACCGTCTCGTCGCCGCACGCGGCGGCGACGGACAGCGCCGCGCCGTCCGTCGGTTCGGCGATCCAGAGCGGGAATACGTACGGTTCCTCCGGCGAAGCGGACAGCGGCGTCCCGTTCGCGGCGACGGACAGAATGCCCTCCGGGGCGTGCTCTACGGTGACGCGGAGCAGATTTTCCAATCCGTGCGCGCCGTGCCGCAGAAGCTGCGTTTGCTGCAGGGCGATGACCATGGCAGTCTCCTTTGATTTCATTGCGGATCACGCTGCGTTCAGTATAGCATACTCGGCGCGCGTTGTCAATGGATTTGCACGCGCGGGCGGCGGGAGGGAAAAACGGAGATCCTATTGAGATGACGGTCGGATTCTGCTATAATTAAATAAAGACAACGGGATCCGTTCCCGCGCGGGAGAAGGAGACGCACGATGGATACAGAGCGCATCACCGAAATGGAGACGATCTTGAACGAATGCACCGAGGCCGTATCGGCGCTGGACGCGCAGCTCGACCGTATGGAGGCGCTGCGCGAGAGGATGATCCGTCTCTTTGCCTATTACGGCAGCGAGGCGTGGTACGAGGATCGGGAGGGAGAGCTCCCGAAGGACGTCCCGGCGGGCGTGCTCTCGGAGGACGCGGTGTACGATCAGATCACCGACGTCCGCGACGCGGCGATCCGGATGCTCGAGCTGGCGACGGATATCCTGAAGAACAGGATATGAGGATCCCGCGGGGGAAAGGAGAGAAAGCATGACGACGAAAACGATCGTGTTCCCGGCGCCCGGCGAGGCAGAGCTGCGGGAGACGGAGCTGAAGCCCCTGCGGGCGGATCAGGTCCGCGTCAGGATGGAATACAGCGTGATCAGCGCGGGAACGGAGCGCGCGTGTCTTCTGGGGATGGAAAACACCGTCGATCATTTTCCCGTGTATCCGGGCTACAGCGGCATCGGGCGCGTGACGGAGGTCGGAGAAGACGGCGGGGATCTTTCCCCCGGCGACCGGGTGCTCGCCTATCACGGCAGGCATACTCTGTACAACACGGTGCTGCGGCAGAACGCGACGAAGGTGCAGGACGAGGCGCTCGACAGCCTCGACGCGTCCCTCGTCATCATCGCGTCGATGGGGCTCGGCGGCGTGCGGAAACTCGAGTTGGAGATCGGCGAGTCCGCGCTCGTCATGGGGCTCGGACTCCTCGGGATCTTCTCGGTGCAGTTCTGCCGTCTGAACGGCGCGTATCCCGTGATCGCGGCGGACCCCGATCCGGTCCGGCGGGAACTGGCGCTGCGGCTCGGCGCGGATCTGGCGCTCGATCCGACGGAGGAAGGGTTTCCTCTTCGCGTCAGGGAGGCGACCGGCGGCAGGGGCGTGAACGCCTGCGTGGAGGTGACCGGCGCTGCCGCCGCGCTGAAAGAGGCACTCTCCTGCATGGCGCTCTGCGGCAGGGTCGCGCTGCTCGGCTGCACGCGGGTCTCCGACTGTCCCATCGACTTTTACCGCGAGGTGCACCGTCCGGGGATCCGGCTCATCGGCGCGCACAACTTCATCCCCCGCCCGAAATTCGAATCGAGCCCGCACAACTGGACGCATCAGGACGACTGCCGCGCCATCCTGCGCCTTTTGTCCGCCGGACGGATCCGCACGCGTCCCGTCATCTCCCGGACGGTCAGCCCGGAGGACGCGCCCTCAGTCTACCGTGAACTGGCGGAAAGCAAAGCGTTTCCCTTGGGAACGGTATTCGATTGGAGAGAGATGATATGACAAAGATCAGAATCGGCCAGATCGGCATCGGGCACAACCACGGGATCGGCAAGATGGAAGCCGTGCGGAAATTCCCGGAGCTGTTCGAGGTCACGGGATACGCGGAGGAAAACGAGGAATGGGTGTCTCGGCGCGGGAGCGCCGCGGCGTACCGGGATCTTCCCCGTCTCACCGCCGACGAGGTCATCGAAAAGAGCGACGCGGTCCTCGTGGAGACGGACGTGTGGGATCTCACGGCGGCGGCACAGCGGTGCATCGACGCCGGAAAGCATATCCATATGGACAAACCGGCCGGCGGTACGCTCGCGGAATTCCGGCGGCTGCTGGACGATGCGAAGGAAAAAGACCTCGTCGTTCAGCTCGGATATATGTACCGCTAAAATCCCGCCGTACGGCGCTGCTTTGAGATGGTCCGGCGGGGAGACGTCGGGGAGATCACCGGCGTCAGTGCGGAGATGAGCCTGTATCAGCCGCCGCGGTATCGTGAATGGCTGAGAAATTTCGGCGGCGGCGCGCAGTTCATCTTCGGCTGTCACCTCGCCGATCTCGTCGTATCTCTGATGGGAAAGCCGAAGAAGGTCACTTCTTTTCTGACGGCGAGCGGGCAGGACGGCGTGGACGTGCCGGACGTCGATCTCTCCGTTCTCGAATACGAGAGGGCGCTGGCGCGGATCTACGTCTCCTCCCTTGAGATCGGCGGGATGGACCGGCGGCAGTTCACGGTGAGCGGCAGCGAGGAGACCGTCTGCATCTGTCCGCTGGAGAGACCTACGACGATGTGGTACGCCAAGCGGACGCTTATTGACGGGAAGTACCGCACCCAAAAAGAAACGATCCCCGTGGAGGATCCTACGAAGGACGGCCGGTACGACGACATGATGCGGGCGTTTCACGCCTACGTCACCGGACGGGAGGAAAATCCTTATTCCTATGAACACGAATACGCCGTGCAGGAGGTCCTCGACGCGATGGTCGGCGGGATCGCGTATCACGGACGGGATCCGGAAGCCGCGAAACCGACAAGCGGCGGCAAATAGAATATAGAATAAAGAAAAAGGAGATCAATGAAAAAACACGTTCTGGTCATCGGATCGACCGGCGCCATGGGACAGTATCTGGTGCCGTATCTGGCGGACATGGGATACCGCGTCACGGCGCTCTCGCTCGACGAGGAGATCCCGTACGGTGAAAACGTCGCCTGCATCCGCGGCGACGCCATGGATCGCGAGTTCCTTCTCCCGCTTCTTGCGCGGGGCTTCGACGGCATCGTCAATTTCATGAATTACACAAGGAAGTATCCTTTCGACGCGTATATGGAGCCGCTGCTTTCTGCGACGGAACATTATATCTTCCTCTCCTCCTGCCGCGTGTACGCCAACGAGGAGGTGCCGGTGCGGGAGAGCTCGCCCCGGCTGCTCGACGTGTCGGATGACGAGGCGCTGCTCGCCTCAAACGACTACTGCATCCTCAAGGCGAAAGCGGAAGACCTGCTCGCCGCCTCCTCCTTCGGGAACTGGACGGTGGTGCGCCCTTCGACGGTCCTCTCCCGCCGCAGCTTCAAGCTCGTGACGCTGGAGGCGAACAACACGGTGGGCAGGGCACGGCGCGGCAAGAAGGTGGTGCTTCCCGTGCAGGCGAAAGAGAAGCCCGCCACGCTCAGTTGGGCGGGAGACGTTTCCCGCATGATCGCGCGGCTGATGTTCCGCGAAGAGGCGCTGCGGGACGTCTTCAACGTCTGTTCCGCCGAGCACCGGACGTGGGGCGAGATCGCCGGATATTATCACGAGCTGACGGGCTTGGAGCCGGTGTGGGTCGACAAGGAGGACTATCTGCAAATCCTCGATCCGCAGCTGCGGCCCCGGTTCCGCTGGCAGCTGATCTACGCCCGCCTCTTCGACCGCATCACGGACAACGGCAAGGTCCTCCGTCTGACCGGATTGAAGCAGGAAGAAATGAAGCCGATGTTCACCGCCATCCGGGAGATGATCGAGGCGCTGCCGGAGGGATTTTCCTTCCCGGAGGACGAGATCGGGGAAAGAATGGACGCCTATCTCAGAGAAAGGGGACTCGATTCATGAAAGCGATGCTGACGGATGACCGGCAGCGGCTCGTATGGACGGAGGTGCCGGATCCCGTGATCGGGCCGGGCGAGGTCCTCGTTACAATACACGCCGCCGGCGTCAACCGCGCCGATCTCCTCCAGCGGCAGGGGAAGTACCCGCCGCCGCCCGGCTGCCCGGAATGGATGGGACTGGAGATCGCCGGGACCGTTGAGAAAACGGGGGAAAACGTCACCGGATGGAAAGCCGGCGATCCGGTCTGCGCCCTGCTCGGCGGCGGCGGATACGCCGAGTACGCGGCGGTGCGCGCGGAGCATCTGATGCCGATCCCCCGCGGGCTGAGCACGGCACAGGCCGCGGCGCTGCCCGAGGCGTATGCCACCGCGTATTTGAATCTCTTTTGGGAAGGACACCTGAAGACGGGGCAGACCGCGTTCGTCCCGGCGGGCACGAGCGGGCTCGCGTCCGCGGCGATCCCGCTGGCGAAGGCGTTCGGTGCGCGCGTCGTCACCTCCGTGCGCTCCGACGAGAACGCCGAACGGATCCGTCACCTCGGCGCCGACGTCGTCATCCCGTCTCACCGGGAGGACGTCGCCGCCGCGCTGGCGCGGGAGGAGAAGAACGGCACGCCGGTGAACGTCTCCATGGACTGCCTGTGCGGGGAGACGCTGGGAAAGAGCCTGCCCTATATGGCGCGGGGAGGATACTGGATCGTGATCTCCACGCTGGCGGGGACGGAGACGACGGTCCCCCTGCGCCCGCTTTTGACGAAGGGGCTCCATCTGGTGGGCAGCACGCTCCGCAGCCGGGATCCCTCCTTCAAGGCGGCGCTGCTTCGGGAACTCGTCGAAAAGGTCTGGCCGCTGATCGAAGAAGGGAAGATCCGCCCGTCCGTGTGCCGCGTACTGCCGATCGAGGAGGCGGCCGAGGCGCATCGGCTCCTCGAGCAGGGCGAGCGGTGCGGGAAGGTCGTGCTCCGGGTCGCCGGGGAGGCGTAAAGAAAACGAAAAGGATCCGCCGGGAGAGGCGGATCCTTTTTTCGTTCCTCGCGGGACCGGACGACTCGGCGCTCACCCGTTCTCCGGTCCCGTTCCGTTCCACTCGACGGACAGCACGTCGTCGTCGAAATTCGTGTCGTAACGGATCGCCGATACCGGGATATACTTCATCAGGCCGCGCAGGTTCCTGCGGATCGATTCAAAGTCGTTTATATCGGCGCGATCCACGTAATCCGTATGCAGGATCTTATCGATCAGTTCCGACTGCGCCATGATCTCCGGGACGTCGGCGGCGTCGGCGGCGTCCGCCGCCTTTCTCATGAGATCGCCGCGGAAACGGGCGAACGGCTTCCCGGCCAGATACGCGAGCTCGATCCCGTACATCAGCGCGTCGAAGCGGAGGGCGTTCTCGTCGTCCTTATCCGGAATGATGAGCGGCGCGAGCTCCTGACGGATCAGCACCGTGTCCTCATACGTCAGCGCTTTGCAGTGCTCCGGATCCGCATACCGTTCCACGTATTTCAGATGCTGCCTGACGGCGAAGTTTTCCGTGTTCAGTTCCCGTACCTTGCGCGCCATGTCGTCCGCGAGCGCCAGGCGGAACCGGGTCAGCTCCGGCGTCTGATACGCAGGATCCTGCAGCTTGAAGACGATCTGCGCCTTCATGTGAAAGATCGCGCCCTGCAGCGCCATCATGCCGGCGGCGGGGCGGTCCTGGTTCACGCGGAAAAACTCGAAGTTCCCGCAGAAATCGAAAATGTAGAACTTGTTTTTGTCCGCCCCGTCGATCAGTCCCGGACACAGACGCGTGCCGCGCCCGATCATCTGCCAGAATTTCGCCTTCGACGCGACCTTCTTGAAGAAAACGAGATTCAACACCTCCGGCACGTCGATGCCGGTGTCCAGCACGTCCACCGATATCGCGATCTGCGGCAGTTTCTTCGGATCGGCAAAATCGTCGACGTCGCTCTGCGTGCGGACCGAGCGATTGTCGATCACCCGCGCGAAGCCCGGAAGACGCGGATATTCCTTGTCGAACACCTCGCGGATCTTTTCCGCGTGCGCGTGATTGTTCGCAAAGAGGATCGTTTTGCCGAGCTTTTTGCCGCGGTCGATCTTCAGTCCGCTGTTCATCACGATGCGAAGGACCTCGCGGATCGTATCCTCGTTGAAGATCCATTCGTTCAGCGCGGAGGAAGCGATGCTTTCCGGCAGGTCGCCGTCTTCGTCTCCGAAGGTGTTTTCATACGCTTCCTTGTCCTCCTCGGAGAGCTCGTCGTACACGATGCCCTGCTCGATGAATTTCAGCCGTGCCTCGACGGACAGAAAATCCACGAGATATCCGTCCCGGACCGCCTGCGCCAGCTCGTAGACATAGGTCGGGACGCCGCGCTCCGGCTCGAAGACCTCATAGGTGGTTTTGTCGACGTCTTTCTGCGGCGTGGCGGTCAGCCCGACGAGTGGCGCGTCGAAGTAATTGAAGATATCGCGGTATTTGTTGTAGATCGAGCGGTGCGCCTCGTCGCAGATCACCAGATCGAAGTGCCCGACGGTGAACAGCTTGCCCTGCTCGTCCTTCGCCGTGTCGATGAAGTTCGTCATTGCCTGATACGTCGAGAAGACGCACTGCGCGGCGTAATCGTCCTTCCCCTCGCAGAGATCCGATGAGGAAAGATCGGGCAGCAGAGCGGCAAAGGTTCGCTTTGCCTGCGTGACGAGCAAGGTGCGGTCGGCGAGGAACAGGACGTTCTTCACCCAGCCTTGCTCCAGGAGCACCTTGCAGAGCGCGATCACCGTGCGCGTCTTGCCGGAGCCTGCCGCCATGACGAGCAGCGCGCGGCGGCGGTCCTTCTCGCCGAAGGCGCCGCAGACGGCTTTCACGGCGGCTTCCTGATAACAGCGCCCGGCAATGGATCGGTCCACGGTGATATCCTTCAGACTGCGCCGCATGGACCGCAGATCGAACAGCTTCTCAAGATCGCGCTTTGAATAGACGGACGCGACCTTCCGCTCCGGATACAGACCGTCCGCGATGCGCGTGTCGAACCCGTTCGAGAGGAAGATCACCGGGCGGCGGCCGTATTTCTCCTCGAGCAGATCCGCGTACAGCTTCGCCCGCTGCCGTCCCTGCGCCGCATCCGCGCAGGTGCGCTTCGCCTCCAGTACCGCGAGCGCCCGTCCGTCGTCGCCGTACAGGACGTAATCGGCATATACGGCCCCGGAGGGGTCCGCCGCGTCTGTGAGCTCCGCCTCGCTTTGCCAGTCCGCCCCCTTGACCCATCCGGCGTCCTCCAGCATGAAATCGATATAGATCTTCCGCGTCTTGAACTCGGAGCGGTCGAGCGGCTTCGGGACGTAGGTCTGCTGCTGTCCGGCACGCCGGGCGGTCAGACGTGCCTTCTGCGTTTTGTTCTCCTCGATCGGCGCCGGGGGCTCGGCGTCCGTTTCCGTCACGAACGCCAGCGCCTCCTCCGGCGTCAGCGTCAACAGCGACCGGTCGAAGGGACGCTCCGTATATTCGGCGGCGTAGAAATACGCCACTTCGTCGAGAAAACAATACAGGTTTTCAAGGCACAGCTGTGCCTGCTCTTCGGTGATCTTCTTTCCGTCGTGCATGACGACGTTGCCGAGGCGGCGGATGAAGTCCATGCGCTGCCAGACATCCGTGCCGACGATCTCCTTGAATTTCTCGTCGTTCATCAGCGCGACGAGCGAATCCGGACCGGGAGCGGAGAGATCGCGGTCGACGGAATACATCCACTTGACCGCGAATTCCATCGCCCGGCGGCAGTTGGCGACGCAGGAATCGGCGTCGATATGTAAGAGCGTCTCGGCGGAGACCGCCACGTCGGAGAAGGACGCGAACTGCGGATCGGCACGAAGGAAATCAAAGTTGGTCATGGTGACCTCCTTTTTATCTGCGGCATCGATGATCGGACAGACGCGGGGGAAGAACAATTGCCGAACCGGGGCGCAGATCCGTTTTGCCGAACGGAGCGTCGGCCTGCGCTTTCGGATCGCCGTCCGTCCGGATGCTGACGTCGGCGGCAGACCCGGCGGCGGGATCCTCTCCTTATCCGGTGATATTACAATTATACGTTATTTGCGCGGGAAATGCAATACGGCGCAAGAAAAAGGCGGCGCGGGCAGGAGATGATCCTGCCCGCGCTTTCATACTTCCGGGAGAGAAAAGACAAATCCGAACTGATCCTTCATAACGAACCAGTTCGGATAGGTCCTCTTTGGTGACCCCTACGGGAATCTGAACCCTGGTTTTGCGGCAAGGTATAACGGAGGCGGAAGACAGCACCGCAAAACCTTATCATTTTTCGCTGCGCGAAAAATGAGGGGCTCTGATTCGTTATGTTTATCACAAAGAAAACGCAGGTGCATTGCACCTGCGTTTTCTTTGTGGTGACCCGACCCCCTGAATATCCGAACGGATGTTTGAGACGGCGATGATCTCGTCGAGCGTGGAAACGATGGGCTCATCCCGGAAGTTGAGCGTGACGATCACCTTGCCGTCGTCGAACAGCAGCACGCTGCCGACGAGACCGTCCACGATCCTCTCGCGGTTTTTCTGTACTTTCAGATCCATATGAACGTACTTGTCCAGAATGAACCGGATCTTATCTTCCGTGAGCCCCGGTCCTGAATGCTGTTCGTACTGGATTTTTTCTTTCAGTTCGTCTTCCTGGCGTTCGAGCTCCTCCAGTTTGGCTTTCGTCGATCTCGAATAGACGCCCTCCTCCATGGCGCGCACGATGTTTTCTATCGATTTCTGTACGTCTGCCAGCTGTTTCTCCAGTACCGGGATCATGACGTTTTCTTCATTTACCGCCGCCATGATATGCGTGATGAGCGCGTCGACGGTTTCTTTGTCGGAGATGCTGCTTATGGCTTTGCCGATCACGAAGTCCTCGATCAGGTCCTTGCGCACCGGCTTGAGGTCACACTCGTGCCGCTTGGCGGAGGCGCATTTGTAGTAGCGATAGGTTCGTTCTTTTTTCACCCCGCATTCTCCGACCATCATGGACTTGCATTCTCCGCAGAAGAGCTTCGTGGTAAGGATATACCGCTCTCTCGCCTTGTTCCGCGCGGCGGTCCGCTTATTGGATACGAGCTTCCCCTTGCAGCGTTCAAAGATATCCTCGGAGATGATCGCGGGAACGCCGCCGGGAATGACCACGTCTTTGTAGTGATATACGCCGATGTAATTGCTGTTGTTCAGCATATTCCGCAGGGTGTTTTTGTTGAACAGCACGCCGCGCCCAGTCCGCAGTCCGCGCGCATTCATATCCTCGACGATCTCCGTGGACGTTTCTCCTTGGGCGTAGCGCGTGAAGATCTCCCGAGCGATGGGCGCGGTGACGGGGTCCAGCTGATAATGACCGTCCGCGTCGATACGGTATCCAAGCGGTACGGTACTGCCGTTGTATTTGCATTTCAGCGCGTTTTCCGTCATGCCGCGCAATACCTTTTCGGCGAGATCCGCGGAATAATACTCCGCCATCCCTTCAAGGACCGATTCCAGAATGATCCCCTCGGCTCCCTGCGAGATGGCTTCCGTCGCGGATACGACCCGAATGTTGTTTTTCTTCAGGATCGCTTTGTATTTGGCGGAATCATACCGGTTGCGTGAAAACCGGTCGAGCTTCCATACGATGACCACGTCGTATTTCTTTTTGGCGCTTTCCCGGATCATCCGCTGGAATTCGGGGCGATTGTCGGTCTTGGCGGAATAGGCGCGGTCGATGTAGGTCTCGATGATGTCGATCCCGTTCTTTTCCGCAAACGCCCTGTTCTCCCGCAGCTGTCCCTCGATGGATTCCTCGCGCTGGTTGTCCGACGAATAACGGGCATAGATCACACCGGTCATTTCTTCTCCTCCTTCGTCTGTTTTTTGCAGCCGTCCGTAACCCTATGCCGATCCGCGATCGGAACAGACACCCGGCCTGCCGACGGATCTGCGGTGCGGCTGGTGTCGATTATAGCACGCGAACACGTGTTTGTCAAGTGCGTGAGAGAAAATCGGCGGAGAGAACGGCGCTTCCTTACGCCGCTTTCGCGTTCGCATTCACCCGCTCGATCGCTTTCCGTATACCCAGCCATACGGACATATCCGCAAATACCTCCGCGATGCTTCCGTGATCGGTAAACGGAGGTTCCCGCAGAACGGACAGGTCTGTCAGCATTCCGTTGTGGACGATGTATTCCACGATCTGATTCACAAAATAGATCTGCCTGCTGTCCAATCGGGTCTCGTCCAGAAATTCGGAAAACGCCGCTTTTGCCGCGTTCATGTCAAGTCCGACGATCTCGCGCACGAATTCTCCCAAGGGCTTCTCGCCGTACTCCGCCTGATACTCCCGCTTCGTGCCGACTTCGCTCCACAGGATCTTTTCCAATTCTTCCACGTCCGACTGTGTCAGCGGGACGTTGCTTCTCAATTTGGCGATGGCCGTATTATCCTGATGCTGCCGTACGTAAAACTCCGCTTTGGCTTTATAATTCTTCAAATCGTCGTTTTCGAGCTCGGATTCGTTCCAGTCCATTGCCAGGATCTCATCGTCGAAGTTCGTATCATACCGGAGCTTTGGCGCCGGGATATACTTCATCAGTCCCCGCAGATTCTCACGGATTTCCTCGAAATCACGGATATCAGCATTCTCCACGTAATCCGTATGCAGGATCTTATCGATCAGATCCGACTGCGCCATGATCTCCGGGATATTGGCGACGCCGGCGACGGCAGAGACCTTTTTCATAAGGTCATGCCGGGCACGGGTATATTTCTTTCCCGCAAGATACGCGAGCTCGATCCCGTACATCAGCGCGTCGAACCGCAGCGCTTTCGCATCCGTTTCTTTCGGCATGATCAGCGGGGCGAGCTCGTCCGCGATGATCAACGTATCCTCGTAGGTAAGCGCCCGATAATTCTCGGGAGAGGAATACAGCTCCACGTATTTCATGTGCTGTTTTACGGCAAAGCTGTCCCGATTCAGCTCCCGTACTTTGCCCACCATATCATCCACGAGCGATTTGCGGAATTCGATCAGCGCGGATTCCTGATACGCCAGATCCTGCAGCTTGAACACGATCTGCGCCTTCAGGTGGAATATCGCCCCCTCCAGAGCGATCATATTGGCGGTGGGCCGTCCTTTGTTCATGCGGAAAAACTCGAAGTTCCCGCAGAAATCGAAAATGTAGAACTTGTTTTTGTCCGCCCCGTCGATCAGCCCCGGACACAGACGTGTGCCGCGTCCGATCATCTGCCAGAATTTCGCCTTCGACATGACCTTCTTGAAGAAAACGAGATTCAAGACCTCCGGCACGTCGATGCCGGTGTCCAGCATATCCACCGATATCGCGATCTGCGGAAACTTCTTCGCCTCGGAGAACTCGTCGATGGCGCTCTGCGCGTACGTCATGTAGTTGTCGATGACTTTCGCGTATCCGTTCAGATGCGGATATTCCTTATTGAAGACCTCCAGGATCTTCTCGGCATGCGCGTGGTTTTTCGCGAAAATGATGGTCTTGCCGATCTTGTTCCCGTAATCGACCTTCAGGCCGTGAGTCATCAGGACGTTCAGTACCTCGCGGATCGTGTCTTCGTTGAAGATCCATTCGTTCAGCGCGGAGGACGCGATGCTTTCCGGCAGCTCCCCGTCTTCATTTTTGAAGGTATCCTCGTATTCCGCCTTGTCCTCCTCGGAGAGCTCGTCGTACACGATGCCCTGATCGATGAATTTCAGCACCGTTTCGACCGACATGAAATCGACCAGATACCCGTCTTTTACCGCCTGCGCCAGCTCATAGCCGTACGTCGGAACGCCGTTCTCCAGTTCAAATACGGAGTATGTATTCTTGTCGATCTCGTCCTTCGGCGTGGCGGTCAGACCGACGAGCGGCGCGTCGAAGTAGGTGAAGATATCCCGGTATTTGTTGTAAATGGAGCGGTGCGCCTCGTCGCAGATCACCAGATCGAAATGCCCGCAGGAGAAGAGCCTGCCCTCGTCGTCCTGTACGGAATCGATGCAGTTCATCATCGTCTGATAGGTGGAGAACACGCCGTGCGCGCCGTAATTGTCCTTTTCCTCACAGAGATTCGTCACGGAAAGATCCGGCAGCAGATTGACAAAGCTCCTCTTCGCCTGCGTCACAAGAGAAGTCCGGTCGGCGAGGAACAGGATGTTCTTCACCCAGCCCTGCTCCAGGAGTACCTTGCAGAGCGCGATCACCGTGCGCGTCTTGCCGGAGCCGGTCGCCATGACGAGCAGCGCGCGGCGGCGGTTCTTCTCGCCGAAGGCGTCGCAGACGGCCTTCACGGCGGCCTCCTGATAATAGCGCCCGGCAATGGATCGGTCTACCGTGATATGCTTCAGGCTGCGCCGCATGGCCTGCAGATTGAAGAGCTTTTCCAGGTCGCGTTTGGAATAGATCGCCGCCACCTTCCTCTCGGGATACTGGTTGTCCGAGATGCGGGTGTCAAAGCCGTTCGTCAGGAACACCACCGGACGGCGTCCCTGCCGCTCGGCGATCCGGTCGGCGTACAGCTTCGCCTGCTGGCGGCCCTTGGCGGCGTCCTCGCAGGTCCGCTTCGCTTCGATCACCGCGAGCACGCGCCCGTCGTCGCCGAGGAGGGCGTAGTCCGCAAAGCCCACCTCGGATTTGTTGGGCATACCGGGGACCTCGTATTCGTTGATCCAGTTCTTTCCCTCGATCCAGCCGGCGTCCTCCAGCATGGCGTCGATATAGATCTTGCGCGTTTTGTATTCGGAAAGCTCCAGCGGCTTCGGGACGTAGGTCTGCTGCTGCTCGGCGCGGCGGGCGGTCAGCTCCGCCTTCAGCGCCTTGTTTTCCTCCATCAGCGCCGCAAGGTCGACCTCCGCGTCCGATACGAACGCCAGCGCCTCCTCCGGCGTCAGCGTCAGAAGCGACCGGTCAAAGGGGCGCTCCGTGTACTCGGCGGCATAGAAATACGCCACCTCGTCGAGAAAATAGTAGAGGTTTTCGAGGCACAGCTCCGCCTGCTCTTCGGTGATCTTCTTCCCGCCGTGCATGACGGTGTTGCCGAGGCGGCGGATGAAATCCATGCGCTGCCAGATGTCCGTGCCGACGATCTCCTTGAATTTCTCGTCGTTCATCAGGGCGACGAGCGAATCCTGATAGGGGGCGGTGAGATCGTGGTCGACGGAGTACATCCACTTGACCGCGAATTCCATCGCCCGGCGGCAGTTGGCGACGCAGGAATCGGCGTCGATATGTAAGAGCGTCTCGGCGGAGACCGCCACGTCGGAGAAAGACGCAAACTGCGGATCAGCACGGAGGAAATCAAAGTTGGTCATGCGAGCCTCCTTTTTACTGCGGCATCAATGATCGAACATACACGGGGAAAATCGGTATCAATACTGTGGTTGGAAAAGCGAAGGACTTCGATCCCGTATTTTTCGAGGATCTTCGTGCGTTCGGCGTCGTATGCCCGTCCCTCTTCCGTTGTGTGCTGTACGCCGTCCAGTTCGATCACCAGCTTCGCCGCGTGGCAGTAGAAATCGGCGATAAAGGAAGAAATGATTCTCTGCTTATAGAATTTTACCGGATAGGTACGCAAAAACATGTACCACAGTTTTCGTTCGTGCGGTGTCATTTCACGGCGAAGCTCTCTTGCACGTTCAAGCAGAGCACTGTTTTTGGGGATTCTCATTTTTTGTCTGCCCCTTTCAGGCAAGTGTGATCGATTTGCGCCCTCTCAGTCGGCTGCGCCGACAGCTCTCCCGGAGGGAGAGCCGAGGGGCGGGATAATTCCGTTTCGACTTCTCTGTCAAAATTGCAGCACACTCCCTCTCAGTCGGCTGCGCCGACAGCTCTCCCGGAGGGAGAGCCGAGGGGGCACAGCCGAGCTCCTTGCCTCTCCCTTTGGGAGAGGTGTCGCCGTTACCGACGGCGACGGAGAGGGCCTTACCCAGCCTCCCTCTTTGAGGGAGGGGGACCGCGAAGCGGGGGAGGGAGTTAACCGAAATACTTTTCCATCAAACTGTTGAACAGCATTTGCGTTTTATCCAATGCCTTTTGAATGACATATTTCGATTTGTCGGTCTGCTCCACAAAAGCGGCGAATTGCTCTTGCAGGGCGAGCGGAGGGACAGGAACGGTAATCGTCCTTATCTCCGACAAGTTCAGAGTTTTCTGAGCGATGCCCTTTACTTTTTCGTCAATCTGCCTTTGTGCATCATTAGAAAGAATAGCACTATGCAGATAAATTGAATTTATAACACTCGGAATAGGCTTCAGATAGGCAATATGTCGCTGAAACAGGAATTTTCTATCCTTTTTTACCACCGCAGGGTGCCCGTAAGAGCCAACAGTTGATAACACAATATCGCCTATTTCAATAGGGGTACGCTTGTATAGTTCATCATAGGTTTCTTCTGATATGAATTTTTCCGCATTATAGGTAATTTCATTTGTTACAATGTTTGAAACAAATAGAAACGGTATTCCATTTTGTGTGAATTTCGGTGGCTGGTGCGTACCGTCCGTAATGATTGAGCAAATATCTGCTATGGTACGCCTATCATCAACATCCCCAAACATTTCAACAAATCGGGCTTTGACGAGGTCGTCGAGGCATTGCAACTGGCTCTGGCGAATATGTATTATATTAGTAACCGTTTCAAAAATTCTTGAAATCTCTTCCTGGGTCTGTAAATCAGGGACATTAATCTCTATTGAAGATACGATCTGTTTTGATATTTCCTTAAATGTAGCTCCGCGTCCCAAAGAATTCAAATAATCAGTTTTACCTTTCAAAAACCAGTACAAATAACGGTTGCATATCAAATCAGAACATATTAAGTTTTTAAACCCCTGATTACAATACATTTCGCATCCAGCAATTGCAACTTTTCCAATAGGGGCTCTTGAAGATAATATCACTGTCCCCTTTGGGAAAGGCATCAGACCGGTTTTTTTTGCTCCAAGTTCTGTTATGTGCCTTACACTGTCTTCGACAATGTATGTATCATTTGATATTTCTGCCGGAGTGATCCATTTTTCGTTTCCATCCCAATATTCTGGGATGGATGTTTGAGGAGTACTCCCTGATACTATTTCACATATTTCGCCAAGTTTATATCTCATTCCTTATCACCCAGCATCCTCTCCAACTCATCCATTACCTAATACTATTCCATATAATAAGCTACAGGACGGTCGGAATTTGGAATATGCATAAAATGCATATTGCTTTCTCTTTCCAGCTCTTCCTTGAAAGCGTTGTTTATATGCCTCGAAATAACAGACTGATCGCGCTCGAACAGCTCCATGATCTGGCTCTGCGACAACCATACCGTATCATCCTCAATTTTGACGGGAATGGTTACTTTTCCGTCATTGCTTTGAAATAAGACCAATTGGTTATTTTTCTCGATTTTGCTCATTCAGCATCCCCTCCAGCTCGTCCATCGCCTTCCCGATCTCGCTCTCGAGCTGCCGAAGCTCCGCCATGATCTCGCTCGTCGGCGGGTATTCGACGGGCTTGTACTCCGTCTGCTTGTATTTGTTGATCGACAGATCGTACTCGTTGCCGACGATCTCCTCCTTCGACACGAAGAACGATTTTTCGGTGCGCCCGCGCTCGGCCTCGCCGGAAAGATCGCGGAACCGCGCGACGATATCCGGTATGTCGTTCTCCGCGACCGGCGAGCGTTTGTCGTCGAGCGAGAAACCGTCGGCGGTCATGTCGTAGAACCACACGCGGTCCGTGCCGCCGAATCCGGTCTTGGTGAAGATCAGCACCGCCGTGGACACGCCGGCATACGGCTTGAATACGCCGGAGGGCATGGAGATCACCGCCTCGAGGCGGTTGTTCTCGATCAGCTCCCGGCGGATCGCCCTGTGCGCCGTCGAGGAGCCGAACAGCACGCCGTCCGGTACGATGCACGCGCAGCGTCCGCCGACGCGCAGCATCCGCAGAAAGAGCGCGAGGAAGAGCAGCTCCGTCTTTTTCGTCGCGCACATCTTGAGCAGATCGGCGGCGACCGTGTCCGCGTCCAGGCTGCCCTTGAACGGCGGATTCGCGAGGATCAGCGAATACTTTTCGCGGTCGGTGTTCTGATCGGAGAGGCTGTCGCGGTATTCGATATACGGGTTGTCCACGCCGTGCGTCATCATGTTCATCGCGCCGATGCGGAGCATGGTGCGGTCCATGTCGTAGCCGTGGAACATATTGGACATGTAGTGCTCTTTGTTCTTCCGGTTGAAGAAGACCTCCTGCTTGCGGTTCTCCTTGAGATAATCGCTGACCGCCACGAGGAAGCCGGACGTGCCGCAGGCGGGGTCGCAGATGACCTCGTCCGCCTTCGGGTCCATGAGCTCGACCATCATGCGGATGATATGGCGCGGCGTGCGGAACTGCCCGTTCAGACCGGCGGTGGCGATCTTGGAAAGCAGATATTCATAGACGTCGCCGCGGGCGTCCGCCGTTTTGAGCTGATCCATTTGCGCGTAGATGCCGTCCATGGCGGTCACGATCTTGTCGAGCAGCAGCGGCGTCGGGATCTTGAAGATCGCGTCGTCCATGTATTTGGAGTAGGCGCTCTCCTTGTCGCCGTGCAGATTCTTGATGAACGGGAAGACCAGCTCCGCCACGGTGCCGTACATTTTCGCGGCGGGGAAATCGTGGAAGACGTTCCATTTGAGCTGATTGCCCTCGACGGTACGGTCGCCGATCTGTACCTCTTCGGTGAAAATGCTTTCATAGGGGAGACCGAGCATGATCGCTTCTTTCGAGCCGGTGTTGTCCGCCTCGTCGAGATCGTGAATGAACATCAGGTAGGTCATCTGTTCGATGACGTCGAGCGGATTGGTCAATCCGCCCGTCCAGAAGATTTCCCAAAGACTGTCGATCTTGTTTTTCAGTTCGCCTGTAATCATGGCAAGGGCTCCTTTATGTGTAGATGTAGAGTTGAAATGGGGGGACTCCCTCAGTCGGCTGCGCCGACAGCTCTCCCAGAGGGAGAGCCGAGGGGCGGGATAATTCCGTTTCGGCTTCTCTGTCAAAATTGCAGCGCACTCCCTTGCCTCTCCCTTTGGGAGAGGTGTCGCCGTTACCGACGGCGACGGAGAGGGCATCTCCAAGCCTCCCTCTTTGAGGGAGGGGGACCGCGAAGCGGGGGAGGGAGTTAACCGAAATACTCTTGCATTAAGCTGTCGAACAGCATCTGCGTTTTATCAAGTGCTTTTTGCACAGCATATTTTGATTTGTCGACTTGAGTGACAAATAAATCAAATGCTTCTTGTTCCTCTATTGAAGGTAAAAGAATCATTGTATTGTTAGCATTCGTTATAGTATAGGTCCCAACTGTTGATACATTGGCGGTAGCTTCGATTTGATTACGAACAAAATCAGTATTGTATTGCTCCATAATAAATCGCACACTACATAATCCTTTATTCTTAAACCACAATGTGTTGCCGTCCTTGAAATAGAAACGATCATTTGGTTGAACTATATAACAAATACCAAGTGTGCCAACACCAGTAACCATCATGTCACCTGCTTTGGGGACCCCATATTTCGCCGTATATTGTTCGTATAATTCCTCTTCAATGAATAAGTCGTTATCAACAAAGCCATTTTTTGACAGTTTGACTATTTCTCGAGCCCTATAAAATGGTACCCCTTCACTGCGCCATTCAGACTCAAATACACGTTTACTCGAACCGACATCAAACAATTCGGAAATCGGAACAATTGGGTATCCTTTAGGATTTACTGTCGGATCCCCAAACATCTCAACAAACCGGGCTTTGACAAGATCGTCGAGAAGTTGGAGTTCTGTTTTGCGTTTATTGATAACTGATACAATGTGGTTAAATGTTTCGGTTATATTTCGCTGTTCTTCTATTGAAGGACATTCGATTTCAACAGCCTTTAAGTCGGAACTGTTAGCGCGCGGCATTTTAGCGCCGCTTGTTTTTTCATTTATGTAAGACACAAAATGCGGCGACCTTAAAAAGTACGTTAGGTATTCTCTTGTAATTATGTTTGTGTTGGGCTTGAGTGGGAGCATTTCAGATGTTGCATAGCCAGATCGATCAGGAATCACAACTTTGTTGAGATAAGGACGAAGTTTTGAATACAAAACGTTATTTGTATCAAATACAATCGTTGATGCCCCGATCTCTTCAGAAGGAACATAGAGATATTCGATTATACTTCCTGTATTGCTTTCGACCATATCCAAGTTGAGAAGCCAGTACTGTTCGCTTTTTGCGATTGTACCTTGCTTTATCGGGGCTATATCACCCAGTTTGTATTTTCCCATACAATAACTCCGTGTGAATTTGGCATGTTTTTTTTTCGCCGTTGTTGAAGCCGACTTTTCCTCCACCTCACTCCCGATCATGGTCCCACACGTATTTCGTATATCTCCCGCCGCCGAGCTTGACGATCTGCCCGCTCCGCAAAAGCTCGCTCAGCGCGCGCTGCACCGTCACCTGACTGACGTCCGGGCACTTCGTCATGATCTCCGCTTTCGTGATCGGTCCGACCGTTTCCCGGATGGCCTCCCGGATCCTGTCCGTTTTGGAAGCGCCCCCGGCGATCAGCGCCGCGCGGCTTTCAAATTCGCGGTATGCGGCGACGATGACGCCGAGCATATACCGCACGAACGGCGTATAGTCGTTTTCCCCTTCGTGCCAGCCGTCGGAGCTTTCCTGCAGCGCCTCGTAATACGTTTCCTTGCTGTCGGCGATGAGCTTTTCGATGCTGACGTACCTGCCGACCTCATATCCCGCGCGGTAAAGGAGGAGAAGCGTGAGCAGGCGGCTCATGCGCCCGTTTCCGTCGTTGAACGGGTGGATGCAGAGAAAATCGAGGATGAACATCGGGATCAGCGCCAGCGCGTCGACGGCGTCGTCGTGCAGCGCGGCGTCATACGCGGCGCAGATCGCGTTCATGTATTCCGTCGTCTCCCATGCGGCGACCGGCTGAAAACGAACGACTCTCGTGCCGTCGGCACGTTCCTCCGCGATCACGTTATCGCTGTTTTTATAACTGCCGCCGACGGACGGTCCCGAGAACTTGAACAGATCGCGGTGGAGCTGCAGGATCACGTTCGAGCGGGGCGCGATGTATGGATGGTTTTCGTGGATCAGGGAAAGGACGTCGCGGTATCCGGCGATCTTTCTCTCGTCCCGCGTTTTCGGCCGGGTCTTTTCCCGAACGATCTTCTGAAGCCGTTCGTCTGACGTGCGGATCCCTTCGATTTTGTTGGAAGCGTCGGTACTCTGGATCTTGGCGATCTCGACCAGCCGCGTCAGCGCGGCGGCGCCGCCGTCCGCGATTTGCCGCTGCCTGCCCTTGTATTCATGGATCGCCGTCAGCTGCGCCACGATATCGGCGGACAGCAGCCGTTTGTATTCGTTTGTATAGTCAAAGCCTCTCATGGGGGACCTCCGGCGCAATTTGATCATTGTTCGGCATCATGATGTTATTATACCACTGCCATCTCTGCCTGTCAATAGAACAACTATATCAAAATATTATAAAATGATAAAATTGAGCGTCCAAAAAGAAAAAGGGGAGATCTATGATTGGCCGTTCTTTCCGGGCACCTTTTTCCATAATGGCTCACAAAACGCGTTCGGTGACGGCGGTGACGGGGTGACGGCTGAAATGACAGCGAGAAAAAGTGGTTGTCAGCCGTCACCTTTCTATTCCCTGTCGGAACGGTCGCCGCCGTGTTGGCCCTGTGTCGCCGAATGACGTGGACGGAGGCATAGTTGCCCGTCGGGAGAGCTGGAGGCGGAGAGGCCGCCGTCGGCGCGCTGTGGCCGCAGGCGCTTCATGACCATGTTTTCTCTGCCGTTTTTCCGATTTCCCCGCGAGATGTAGCTCATGAGCTACAATACGAAAAACAATGAAAAATTTCTCTTGACAAGTACCAAAACATCTGCTACAATATAGAACAAGCGTTCGATTTGGCGGGCGCGGATGACGGCGGTGACGGGGTGACGGCTGAAACGATAGCGAGAAAGTACGGGATTCAGCTGTCACCTTGCAAAAACAACGGAGGATTCCATGCTGCAGATAAGAATCGGCACGACCGGCGATTTTGACAGGATCATGGAGATCTATCGATACGCGCAGGACTTCATGATCCGGACGG
>JAEEGL016168499.1_pt1 | contig 55203 bp, 56 predicted proteins | sample 9134231 | NCBI WGS metagenome assembly JAEEGL01 (sample SAMN16246548, study PRJNA631951) | gut metagenome | biome: gut microbiome; feature: rumen; material: fiber-attached | host: Bos | place: Iran: Karaj | collected 2018-10
AAAAAACATAAGTATTTTTATTCTTTCACAATTTCACTTATTGGAGCAAATGTTTTTCTATGTTCAGGAAGAACACCATATTTATAAATAGCTTCAATATGGCTTTTAGTACCATATCCTTTATTATGTTTAAAATCATATTCTGGATGTATTTTATCTAATTCAATCATCATTCTATCCCTAGTAACTTTTGCAATAATTGAAGCAGCAGCAATAGACTCACTTTTTGCATCTCCTTTAATAATTGATGTACTTGGAATATCAATATTTAATTTTACTGCATCTATTAAAACATGTTCTGGCTTTATGCTTAAATTATTAATAGCTTCTTTCATAGCTTTTTTAGTTGCTTCTAAAATATTTATTTCATCTATTTCATCATTAGTACACATACCAATTCCTATACTAATTGCGCTTTTATAAATAACATCATACAATAGTTCTCTTTTCTTTTCTGTTAATTTTTTAGAATCATTTATTCTTTCATCATAAAAGTCTTTAGGAAGTATTACAGCAGCACAAACAACAGGCCCAACTAAAGGACCCCGTCCCACTTCATCTACTCCCGCTATTAGATTAATTCCTTTTAAATATAATTCATTTTCAAATTCTTTCATAAAAACTCTTTCTTCTATAACAAACAATTAATATATTTTATTATTACGATTTTCCTGATATAGCAAGTATATGTATAATATTGAAGGTATTGCGAAAATCAAAAAAACTATAAGAAAATAACATACATATTCCAAAAATGGTAAAGGCTTATTAAATAATATTTTAACAACAGCACTAGCTAACCAAGCAATAATAAAACTACTTAAGAAAGATATAAATGCAAATATAAAACTGAAAACTAATTTAAATTTTTTTTTGCTTTTACAATAACTATATATAAATAAACTACTAGTAAATAAGGGTAGAAATGCGATTATTATATAAAACATGATTACCTTTAAAATAGAAAAACTATAAGTAAGCCATTCATTAGAAAATATAAGTGATATTAAATAAGAAGTAACCACAAAAACTAATTCAATAATAATTAATATCTTATATAAACTACATACTATATTTGAGTATTTATGCAATAACGATATATCTTTTTTCATATTTTACCCCATACCTTCACATAATATTATACTTAAATTATCATATTTAATCAATTAGTTAATATAGAGTTTGATTATATAATTATTTTATGATAAAATTATCATAGTTAGGAGGAATTATGAATAATACAGCTGTTTTAGATGACGGAATTATTATTACGAAAGAAAATAGAAGCGTAATTGACAAATTTAAAAGTTGGTATAAGGAAAAAATAATTGATACTGGAAGAGCTGCAAATTTCGAAAAAAGAGTAGATAGCAATGCAAAAGCCATTAAAACAATTATTAAAGTTGCAGGTACAGTTGCGACTGTTGCACTTATTTTTTGCCCTGCAGATGGACCTTTTGGAGAAATATGTACTGTCCTTGCTACACCAGCCTTATGTGCCTTAGTTGATAAAGTCGCTGACATTCAAAAAAATCTTACCATAGGTGCTAAAAGACAAGGTGAGAAAATAATGGGATTTGAGGGTCAAGGAATTAATCCTGAAGTGCAAGGATATGAGAATTTAAATGATATAGTAAAAGATGCAAAAATATTAAAAGAAAACATTGATACTTACAGTAATGAAACCAATTTTAATAAAGATGAACAATCACGTTCAATGTAAAAGGAGTATGTATGGATAATATTGTAACAGTTAAAAGAGAAAATGGTGAAGATATTAAAATAGAGATCATACTTAGCTTTAAAGTAGAAGAATTAAATAAACAATATATAGTTTATACAATCAATGATGACAAAACCTCCGCTGAAGTACCTATTTTAATATCTGAAATAGATTCAAATACCCAAAGGATTAAATCAATACCTGAAAGTCAAAAAGATATCGTTTTAAAAATGTATAATGAAATAAAAGAAAAAATAATAAACGAAAACTGAAAATAATTAATATTTTCAGTTTTTTCATGTATATGTTTTATAAATATACAAATGTCATAAATCGTTTAAATATTATAATTATTCGATATATTAAGTATTATTCCAATGCTAATCATACTTACCAATAAGCTACTTCCACCATATGAAATAAAAGGAAGTGTCACTCCAGTAATACTTTTAAAATTATTACTTTTTGATAGGTAATACTATCGTGAGTTATAACTTTTTAAGAGGTTTATATTTTTTAATTATTTTTTATAGCAAAAATTAATAGAAACTTAAATGATAAAAGAATAATAATTGTTTACCAAAAAAATGAATTATTTTTTCAATAATTCATTTTTTTCTTGTCTATTTTTATATTCTCTACTAAGAAGTAAATTATACAAAGTATAGTCAATTTGAGAATTTCTTAATTTACCTATTATTTCAAATTTTATATTTTCTTTATATGGAATCATATATTCATCATATAGATGAAAAATTCTGTGATCATTTTTAAATGAATAAAATCCAGGAAGTTCATCAACCACATGTAATCCACTATCAGTTTTTTCAATAACTCTTAGAGTTAATTTTTCACCATCAGCATCACATTTAAATATTGTTCCAACTTCTAAATCTGATAAGCTATTACATATAGTGTATTTACTATAATATTTATTAAATCTTTCATCATCTAAAACACCTGTAATTTCATAATTAATATCTGCATTAATAGGTATCTTTTTATATTTATAATTTTTGTAATAATCATTTTCAAGTCCATAAAGTACGTCTAACTCATTTCCATTATTATGTATAATTATCATTTTATAAGATACCCCATCTAATGTAAAACTTACAATCATACCAGGTTCGAGCATATATAATTTTGAATAATCACTATTACATTTGATTCGTGGAAATTTAGTAAAATATGATGCAAGATTATGTATGCGTTCAATATCATCTTCATCAGTATTGCTAGCTAATTTACAAGACTGAGAACTATATTCAAGCATATTGTTATCAGCAAAGAAAAATTGTGAACAATATTCAAATCCTTCATCTTTAGCAAAGAAAATATTATCAACATCAGCATAATATTTAAGGCCATCAAAAGAACATTCTATTGTATTATTAACAGGATATTTATACATCGGTACTAGAACCAATCTGTTTTTGAAAAAATCAACAACATTATATAATTTATCTTCTTTAATAACTACATCTCCAGATGATAGATATATTTTCATATTATTAAAATAATTAACTACACTTTCTGGATAATTAGAAAACTTAATATTAGCTTTAATTTTTTTAATTATTTCATTTTCATCTTCTTTATTTATTCTTCTGTATAATTCTATTTTATTTTTACTAGGCATATTATATACTTTTGAAAGTTGAATTAATGTTTTATCACAGTTGTCAAAATTAATATAAACTTCATCATTAACGTATCTAGAATGCTTATCAAATACTTTTGATGTACAAGGGAAACCATACTCACCATCACCTACACTAAATATTAAATATGGTCTTACTCTGTGTCCTTCTGGAATTTTATCTAATTCAGATTGACTAAGTGGCATTTTAGACCAAATTAATGAAAATATATCTGATTTTATTTCTTCCATAATATTTCTCCTTGAATGAGCTGTATTATATCACTATTGATACATTTTGTCAATTTGCATCATTATTATTCAATATAATTCCAATACTTAAAAATGATACTAATAATGATGAACCTCCATAACTAATAAATGGAAGAGTTACTCCAGTTATTGGAACTAGCCCTACTACAACAGAAAGATTTAAAATTGTTTGAAACATAAGTAGAAAAACAAATCCGAATATTAAATATTTTCCAAATAAATCGTTAGTATTTATCGCTTTTTTAATTATGTTGCAATATAAATATGCAAATAAACTAATTAATAATAAACATCCAAAAAAACCAAATTCCTCTGTTATTATTGAAAAAATAAAATCTGTTTGAGGTTCTGGTAAATAAAAATGTTTTTGTCTTGAATTAAGAAACCCAAAGCCCATTAATCCACCAGGACCTATTGCATATAAACTTTGTATCATTTGAAAACCACTTCCAAGAGGATCTGACCATGGATTTAAAAATGATGTTATTCTGCTGAGTCTATATGGTGCTATTAAAATTAAAACTATTATTCCAACAATTCCAATAATTCCAAGTTTAACAAATATTGACACATCACATCCAGATATAAATATTATACCAATTAAAGAACATACTATGACCATACCTGTTCCAAAATCAGGCTCTAACATAATTATTCCAAAGAATATCATTATTACAAGAAGAATTGGTAATATAAATTTGAATGTTTTTCTTTTATACTTATCATTATTTGATAAGTATTTTGATGTGAAAATAATTAGTGCTATTTTGGAAAGTTCACTAGGTTGAAAACCAAATCCCATTATTCCAAACCAACTTCTACTTCCATTTCTGACACTACCTATGCCAGGTATTAAAACTAAAAGAAGTAATAAAAAGCAAATACCTAAAAAAGTATTTGCATATTTTTTGTAAACTTTATAATTAATTTTAGAAAATATTTTCATTAATATTATTCCAAGTATTAAAAATACCGTTTGTGATATAACAAATTTATAAGGATTATTATACTTATAAGTCGACCATATATAACTACTGGAATATATCATTATTATTCCAAAAATGGATAATAGTAAAGTACTGATAACTATTTTTTTGTTTATATCTATTTTCATTATTCCCCCCTTTTTAAAATAATTATTTACATCCAAACACCATAATAAATTGCTATCATACCTAACATAAATCCTACTATTAAAAACATTTTAACTATATCTGTTTCTTCCCAACCTAATTTTTCAAAATGATGATGTATTGGTGCCATAAGAAATACTTTCTTATGAAATTTCTTAATTGCAGTAAGTTGAATAATTGAAGATAATGCTTCAATTACAAAAACACCACCAATAACTGCAAGAGATAATTCATGCTTTGAAAGTATTGCAATCGCAGCAAGTGATGCACCAAGTGCAAGTGAACCGGTATCTCCCATAAATACTTTCGCAGGATGCGTATTATATACTAGAAATCCAAGTAAAGCACCTACTAATATAAAACAGAATATTGCCATTTCTTGATTACCACTCACCCATGTTGTTCCCCAACATAAAATACCAAATGATAAAAAGGCAATTAATGAAAGACCTCCTGCAAGTCCATCTAATCCATCAGTCAAATTAACAGCATTAGATGAACCGACTAATAGGAATAAAATAAATATTCCATAAAACCATTTAAGATCAACATTAATTCCAAGAGATGTAATTCTTAAATATGTGTCTGCCCCACCCTTCATATATATAAAGAAAAATATAAGAGCAATTAGTACTTGAATTATTAACTTTTGTGTAATAGATAATCCTTCATTATTTCTAGCTTTAATTTTTAAAAAATCATCTACAAAGCCTAGTAAAGCATACGATATAAATACAAATAATATGATAAGTAAACTACTTGTTATTTGAAGACTACCTCTTAAATATAGAAATAACATCGTAATTAATGTAGGTACTATAAATATAAGTCCACCAATAGTTGGGGTCCCTTGTTTACTAGCATGTCTAAATGCAGTAAAAGCACTTATTGTTTGTCCACACTTTAATTTTCTTAAAATAGGTATTAAAAAATATCCAAAAACAACAGATACAAAAAAACCTAACATTAATCCCAATATACTTTTAGCAAGTATCAACATATTATCACTTCCCACTAACAATATTATACTTTATTTAATAAACAACTACATAATAATTTTACTATATATATGTAAAGTTTATACTCTAAATATTTAAAAAAAACATTTCTAATAATTTATTTTTATCAAGACTATTCACTTTTATATCGATATCTATATCACTTAATTTATATAATATGTTTAAGATTTCTTCTTCTTTAAAGTTATTTATGTTATCTATCATTTTTTTAACAACAAATGAATTTAATGATAGTTTTTTAGCTATTTCATATTCATTATTGCTCTTTATTAATATTTTAATTTGATATAAACTTCTAAATTGTTTAGCAAGAAAATCAATTATTACAGTACTATCTACACCACTTGATAATAATATTTTAAAAGAATCAAACATAGCGCCAGTATTTTTTGACATAACTGCATCAGTTAACCTAAACATTTCTTTTTCAGCACTTTTACTAACCACTTCATCTATATCTTCATCACGAAGTATATTATTTGGCGCAATATACATTAGTAATTTGTCTACTTCATTTAGTGTAATATCAACATTTCCATCTGTTAATACCAATATTTTTTTAACTTGATTATATGTTACATTTACATGATTTTCTTTAAATAATTTAGTTACATACTCGTGTAAACTTTTATAATCCATATTATTAATTTCTTCAACTGTACATTTTTCTCTTAATAATTTAATGAGTGATTTTCTATTATCAAGAGATTCATCTTTGCATTTCAAAATAAGTATATTATCCCCATCATTATTAATATACTTAATAAAACTATTTTCTTCATTAGTATTTAATTTTTTAAAAGAAAAGTTATTCACTATAACTAATTTTTTTTCATTAAATAAATCTACATAATTAAGTTCATTTAATATATCAATAAATTCAACTTCATCAAAATCATAATTAATAATATTATTTATGCCAAGTTTACATATTAATTTATTTACTTTATCTTTTAAAATATTAATTTGACTACCTATAAACACGTATATCATTTTATATCCTTAATTATAATACTTCTTACACTAGAATCAATTACGAAATCATAAATATTATCTATTTGCTTATTATTTACATATATTATTTTATTTGTAAACGCTATTTTTAAAGCTTTTAAAATCTCATATAGAGATGTATATAGTTTTACTTTAACTATTGTAGGTTCACCATTATTAATGGTTATTATTGTATTATCATACATATAATCCAAACAAATTGCTTTATGTATAGCAAGTATATCTTCTATACTATAAAACACACATTTATCATTTTTGAATCTCTTATTAGAATGAACTAAACAAATATTTAAAAAAGCATTAATATACTTTTCATAAGCACTTATACTATATAAATCATTTTTATCAATACATATATAACAATTTTTAATGTTAAAAGCAGACATAAATTCATCTATTGCTTCTAATATTTCCTCATATGATTCATAATTAATAACCATATCCTTTAAATCATATTTTTTATCATATAAAGAATTGACAACTAGTGTTGTTTTACTATTAATATTTGATTCAATACCATATTTATTTAATAAATCAATTATTTCTGTTTTTTTAAGTTTACTTACTTTTTTTAATGGATTAAGTTTCTCTTTTTTATCAATAAAGTCATTTTCAACTACAAGAGATTGCTTTTTACCATCATTATAAATCATCTCTTTAATTCCAATTACATTACCACTTACCGGACTAAATATTTGTTTACCATTACTATTAGCACCTAAAGACATATTATGATAAACATGCTTACTCTTTTTAATCCTTAATAATTCTAAATTATCAAATGGTATATATATAAAATTAGGTGATAAATAAGTTATATATTCTTGTATTTTTTTAGTCATAATGCATCTCCTATAAATAATTATATATTAAAATACTATATTTTAAAAGTGAATTTTTTATGTTATTATATATGTATATATAATAAGGAGTTGAAATTATGGATAAAAATATAAAGATAACTGTAATTATGCTTTTTATATCTATACTTTTTTTATCAATTATAATATTTATTGGAATTAATTATGGTAGTAAAGCAAAAGAAAAAGAAAACAAGATAGAAGCTATTCCTAAAATAACAGAAGAATATACTAATGTATCATTAAGAACATTAAAAAAGTATTATAATTATTTAGACTATGATGGGAATCAAATAGTATACTACGATGATAATAAAGAATATTTAGTTTACAAAAATGGGGTCTTCTATGATGAAAAAATAATAGATGATAGTGTAAATAAACCTAGTGCTTATACATTTAAAAATTACATAGTTAAATTAGATTATGAAAACGATAAATATTCTATTACAACTAAAAAAAATAATAATACTGAATACTTTGATTCTATAACCTTAGTAATGAATAAAGATGAAGAAATTAATTATTTGATATTAGAAAATGAAAATGAACTTTATTTACTTAATATAAATAATAATACTAGAATTAGCCTAAGAGAAAAAGATATAAAATCTGTAATTAACAATAATGACGAAGGTACTATTATTACTGAAAAATTTGATTATTTACCTGTATGTAGCACATATGATAAATGTGGACTTATTACTTATGATGGAACAACAGCAATAGAATTTACATATGATTGGATAGATTATTATAATAAAGACTATATTATAGTTTATAAAAATGATAAAACTGGATTAATTAATTATAAAAATGAAACTATTTTAAACGTAGAATATGATTATATTGAAAAATATGGAAATTATACTTTTACCGTAAAAAATAATATATTAAATATTTTAAATGATAAATTTAAAACAATCGTTGGAAATATTGCAGTTACCGAATCCGGGGAAGACAGACAAGAACCATATAATTTTGATGTGTATATTGATAATAATAATATAATATACATATTAATAGAAGGCCTAGATAATGTATTATATAAAATAAACAATAATAATGAAAAACATATTACATCTAAGGGAATATTTGAATTTATTTTTGATAATGATGAAGAATTAAAATATCCAGCATTTAAGTTTGAAAATAATGGAAAACTTATATATGAATTTTATGATAAAAATCTAAATAAAATTTACACAATAGAAAGAGAAACAAAAAAGAATGTTGATTATTATGCATATGCATATAATATAGATGGAAAACCTGACTATTATAGTATCAACATTACATATTATATAGATGAATATAGTGATAATATTTATATTGATATGAAAAAACTAAAAGAAACTACAGAATATGATGCATTTAAAAAATATTTTAAAAACGGATACTCTTATGTTATAAATAATGGTTCATTAAAAATTTACAAAGATACTGAACTACTAACTGAATTTGATGGAGATTATACCTATATAGATGGATATAAATTTATTGCAAATAATGGTGACTCTACATATGATATTATTGAAGTTGAATTTAAAAAAGAATCACGTGAAGTTGAACAACAGTGATTCTTTTTTTATTGATATTTTTGCATTTGTTTCATCATTTGATTAACTTGTTTTTGACTAGGATTTCTTCCCATACCTCTCATTAAAGTCTTAATCATTTCTTCATTAATTGGAGGGTTTTCTTTTAATTGTTTTTTAACTAAATGTCTTGATATTAAAAATCCAGCTATTAAACCAACAATAAGTCCAGATACTAAATATAAAATATCAATCCATATATTTCCAGTACATTTTACTGCTTCTAATAATAACATAATATCATCTCCTACTGATAATTCTATCATATAATAAGTTATTTATGCAAGAATCAAATAAGTATCTTTTAACATAAAATAATCATTATGATCAAAGTCACAGACAAATATGTTTTTAAAATTTTGCATATCTTTAAAAAATGACGGATTATTAATATTTGTATCTATTTTAATAAATGAATTATTTATAAATAACTTAGTACTTTCGTTAGTATAATAATCATTATAATTATGAGTATTGTTATAACAAATATAATTTTCAAAACATATATTATTTTTCTTAATCAATTTATTATATTTATCTTTATTAATAGGATTTACTATAGTTTTGAATATATTATAACATGCTACTAAATCATCTTCATTATTTAAATGAATACTTAATAATAATGAGTATAATTCTTCTTGATTATATTTATATGTTTTTAAAATATTATCTTTTATTTCAAATAAATAAAATGTCCTCATATCATCACCTATAAGGACATTTTAACATTTTATATTTAAATAAATTGTCGAATTAATTAAATTTAGTTTCAAGTGTTACATCTAGAGACATTCCATTTTCAATTAAAGTATCTTTTTTTATTGAATATGATTTAACATAACCGTATCCATTAAAATTAACATTAAGTCCAACCATATAAGCTAAAGTTTGTACATCATTCCTAGACCATCCACTAATATCCGGCATTTTAATTTTATTATCATTTGTTAGTAAAAATACTTTGCTACCTGTATTTAAAATAGCATTTATTGGTGGATATTGATTAATAATTTTCTTTCCATCACCTAATACTATTGTTTTGATTTTATTGTCATTAAGTGTTTTAACCACTTCCGCTGTGTTTTTATTAATATAACTTTGAATTACATATGATGATAGTTCTACATTATTATCTTTTCCATTTATATTTAAATAAGTTCCTACATCTTTAACTAATGACTTAACAGCCTTTTTAACATTACTAGAACTAGTTGTCTTAGCTGCAACAGCATAAATTATTACTTGTGGATCTTTTTCTGGAAACATTCCAGCAAAACTTCTAATATGGTTTCTAGATCCCGCTAAATAACCACCTTTTGTAGAAGCAATCTCAGCAGTACCCGTCTTACCAATCAAGTCATAACCATTTACTTTATACCCAGTTCCAGTTGCCATTTTGCATCCACCATTTACAACACCAGACATTAATTTTTTAATTTTTTCAACAGTTTCTTTACTACTAACTTGTCTAATTTCAGTTCTTTCATTTTCAAGTATCACTTCACCTGTTTCACTATTAACTACTTTTGATACAATGTATGGTTTTAACATAACCCCATCATTTGCAATTGTAGTTAGTGCTTGAATCATTTGAGAAGCATTAATAGTGACACCTTGTCCATAAGATGCACTTGCTATTTCTGTATCATATCTAAAATTAACTGTACCACTTGCCTCATTTGGAAGAGTTATACCAGTTCTAGTACCAAAACCTAATGCATTATAATAGTCCATTAATTTAGCACGACCAAGTGTAAGAGCTAATTTTGATGCTGCAACGTTAGATGATGCCATAAAGCCTTCATCATAAGTAATTGTTCCCCAACCCACATTATTATGATCTTTAATTTTATAATCATCAACCTTTATACTACCACTTTTATATTTAGCTTTTCCATCATAAATTCCATTATCCATTGAAGCCATAAAACTAAAAATTTTAAGTGTTGAACCAGGTTCATATTCGTATGATATAAAAGGATCATAATATGATTTTATATTTAATTCATTATTGTTAAATCCTGGGCTAGATGAAAGACCAAGTATTTCCCCAGTTTTAGCATTAGCAACTACTAGAATTGCCCATTGAGGTGCACTTTTTTCTATTATTCTCATTGCTTGCTCAGTAAACATTTGAACATTATTATCAATTGTAAGATAAACATCATTTCCAGAAATACTATCTTTTTCAACTGTAGGTGTACTTGTAATTTGATATCCATACAAGTCAGATTGATATTCAATATAACCATCTTCTCCAGTTAATTCATTATTATAATATTGTTCTATTCCCATTTCACCTTTAAATGTATTGCTTCCTTCAGGCTTTTTAGCATAACCTATTGCATATGATAAGAAAGATCCATTAGGATAATATCTTTTAGTACTAGCTATAAAATCAATACCAGGTAATTCTAAATCTTCTATTTCATCCTTAACTAGTTCAGTTATACCACGACCTCCTGGGCCTAATTCCACTTGATAAGGTGACTTTTTTGTACATACACTTCTATCACTATTACATGTTTCAATTTTGGTATTTAAAAGTGCTAAAATACGTTCTTTTTTCATATTTATCAAAGGGCTTAAAGCAGCAGCAGTTCTTTCTTTATCAACCACATGATTTGGTCTGTTTAGATCTTTTGTTCTAGAAGAATCTAAGTACGCAATTACTGTGTAACTATTTACATCTTTAGCAAGTATTTCACCACTTTTAGAATAAATAGTTCCTCTTTTAGCACTAATTACTTTTTTCCTAGTATCACGTGTTGTAGCAAATTCAGTTAATGTCTTACCACTTACTTTAACATTTCCAAGGCCAATCCAAGTAACTTTAAAAATAATACAAGCAAAAATAAAAACAACAATAATTATGAAAAGCTTACTGATCTTAACTATTCTTGTTTTTTTCATGATTAAAAACTCCTATCTTATTTAGAAATAACTCTAATATTACTATTATTATACTCTAAACCAAAGGTATCTGCAACTTCTAGTGCATTACCTAATGAAGATAGTTCATTTATTTTCATTTGAATACTTAAATTCATTTTTTCTTGAGTATCGATTTTACTTTTTAATCTTTGAAGTTCTGAGTTACTAGATTGTACTTGAGCACTTAACACAAAATGAGATAGTAAAAATAATGCGAAGAAAAATACTATTCCCACTTTTAAGAAACCTTCACCTCTTACTTTTACATATCTTTTTTTCATGTTATCTTATCCTTTCTATAACTCTTAATTTAGAACTTCTACTTCTATAATTTTCATCTAGTTCTTCATCACTAGGTGTTAATTTAACTATCTTTTTAGCTCTTGCTCTTAATTCTTCAGGTACAACTGGCATACGTCTTGCATCTTCAGAATCAGAACATAATTTTTTAAATACATTTGCTACTATTTTGTCTTCAAGTGAGTGAAAACTTATAACGGATAATCTTCCGCCTATTTTTAATAAATCAAATGCATCTATTAAGGAATCAGCAAGTATATCAAGTTCGTGATTTACTTCGATTCTTATTGCTTGAAATACTTTTCTTGCTGGATGAGATTTATTTCTATAACTAATTGGAACACTATTTTTAATAACTTCAGCAAGTTCAAGAGTTGTCTTAATAGGTCTGTTTGCTACAATTGCTTTTGCAATTGGTTTAGCATATTTTTCTTCTCCAAATCTGAAAAATATATCAACAAGTTTTTCATAACTGTATTCATTTACTACAGTCATTGCACTGAGTGGATTTTCTTTATCCATTCTCATATCAAGTAAAGCATCTTTGTGGAAACTAAATCCACGCTCAGCTTCATCTAGTTGTGGACTTGAGACACCTAAGTCAAACATAATTCCATCAACTGGTTTATCTATATAGTTTTTAATATCTTTAAAATTACTTTTAATAATTTTAAAATTGCTACCGATAGATGCAAGTTTTTCATTTGAATACTTTATTGCATCATCATCTTGGTCAAAGGCGAAAAGAAACCCCTTATTATTTAATTTCCTTAATACTTCGCCACTATGCCCTGCATATCCTACAGTAGCATCTATATAAATTCCACCCTCTGACACATTTAAGTTGTCTATTACCTCATTTAATAAAACACTCTTATGCTTCATAAATACCACTATCAAATATATTTTCTGTTATTTCTTCTAGAGATTCTTCATTGATATTCATATATTTATCAAATTCTTCTTTACTCCAGATTTCTAATCGTTCATTTACGCCGATAATAACACATTCTTTATTAATATCGGCGTAATGAACTAACGGTGAGGTAATATTAATTCGACCTTGTTTATCGAATTCTATTAAAGAAGCTCCACCAATGAAAGTTCTTTCAAAGGCTCTTACATTTTTTTTAGTAAATTGCAAATTGCTGACTTTTTGCATTATTTTATTCCATTCAGGTTCTGAATAAACAAATAAGCATTTGTCTAAGCCTTTAGTGATTACTATTCTATCTCCCAATTCATTTCTGAACTTGGAAGGAATTATTAATCGACTCTTTTCATCAATATTGTGATGAAATTCACCCATTAACATAAAGCAATCACCCCACTTTCTACCACTTTGTTTCACTTCCTACCACTATATTACTATTTTTATATTAATTTGTAAAGATGTTTTTTAATATTTTATTGAAAAATTTGTCAATTTTTTGTCAAATAAAAAAAGACCATTAAGGCCTTATTGTTTTTTATAATTTTAATAACTATATTAAAGCATTCTTTCTAATGCACTATAAACTGATATACTTTTTTATATGACGAGTAATTAAACTTTTTTTATCAGTAATTTTACATTTATAATCACTATATACGCTATTATTATAACTTAGTTTCAAATATATTTTACAACTTTGAATATATTTTTAATCTTCATTTATATCAAACTGACTGCTATAAAGTTCATAATAATATCCTTTATTATTAAGTAATTCATTATGAGTTCCTGATTCAACTATTTGACCATTTTTTATTACGATTATTTTATCACTTTCAATTATAGTAGAAAGTCTATGAGCAATAACAATAGAAGTTCTATTTTTCATCAAACTATTCATAGAATGATTAATTAAATATTCTATTCTAGTATCTACATTACTAGTTGCTTCATCTAATATTAATATATCTGGATTAGCAATAAGACTTCTAGCTATTGTCATTAATTGTTTTTCACCTGCTGACATATTATTGGTTTCCTCATTTATTACATAATTTAGTCCACCTGGAAGTCCTTCTATCATATGTAATATTTTTGCTTTATTTAAGATCTTTTTAAGTTCTTTATCGCTCATTTTTCTATCAAACAATATATTTTCACGTATTGTTCCTTCAAATAACCATGTGTCTTGTAAAACCATACTTATTAATTTTCTATATTCTTTCTTATCTAAAGTTCTAATATCAAATCCATCAATTAATATTTGACCATCATAATTTGAATGGAAATTCATTAAGAGATTTACTATTGTAGTTTTACCAGCACCTGTTTTACCTACTAAAGCTACTCTTTCACCTTTATTAATTTTAAGATTAAAGTTTTTAAGAACCATTTTATCTTCAGTATAACCAAATGTAACATTCTTAAATTCAATTGATTCATTAAATGTTACTTTCTTTATATTACCTTCAGTTTCTTCTTCCATTTCAAGTATTTCATATACTCTATCAACTGAAGCCATAGCCATTTGCAAATTAGATACAACTTGTGCAATAACATTCATTGGTCTATTAAAATCTTTCATGTATTGAATAAATGACTGTATTGCTCCTAATCTCATTTTTCCTTTAATAACTGAGATACTACCAATACATACAATTATGATATAATTAATATTTCCAATAAATTTATTAAATGGAACTGCAAGTGAACTATAAAAACTACTTTTAAAACCATAATCACATAATTCTTTACTTACTCTATCAAATTTACTATTAAAATATTTTTCTTTATTAAATGATTTAACAACATCATTATTTGTAACACTTTCTTCTACAAATGAATTTACATTTCCTATGGCTTTTTGATTTAATTCAAAATACTTTTGAGTCTTTTTAACTATAAATGATAACAAAAAGTATGTAATTGGTATAACAGTTATTGTAAGTAATGCTAGTTTAACATCAAGTACAAACATCATTATTATTACACCGATCAATAATGCAGTATTATATATTAATTCGGGTATTACTTCAGTTAAATTATCAGTTAATCTTTCAACATCATTAGTAATTTTACTAATAATATCTCCTTTTTTCATTTTATCTAGATGTTTTAATTTTATAACATTTATTTTATCAACTAATTGACTTCTTAAAGAATATCCTATTTTCTGACCAAGTTTAGATGATAAATAACTTTTAAAATATGTACAAATAGCATTTAATGCATAACAAGCAAATACAATTAATAATATTTTAGTTAAATATGAATAATCAAATCCAATTTTCTTAGTTACTGAATTATATAAACTATCAGTTGCAAATCCTAAAAAATAAGGAGCAATAGAATTAAATAAAGCCGCTAATAAGCAAAAGATTATTATTAAAATATATGACTTTTTATATCCCTTAGTTATTTTAAATGTTTTAGTAATTATTTCTTTAAAAGAAGGCATTTTTTTGTTTTTCATTATAACACCTCCCTTTTCTGAGATTTAATAAACTCTATAAAAATTGGACTATTTTTTTCTAAATATTCATAATTACCCATAGACTCTATTTTACCTTCATCAAGAACAATAATATTATCTGATTCTTTTATAGTTCCAACCCTTTGAGTAACTAAAATAATCATTTTATCTTTATAATCTTTCTTTATATATTCTCTTATTTTTTTATCAGTTATATAATCAACTGCAGAAAATGAATCATCAAATAATAAGCATTCACCTCCACTAAGTAGTGCTCTTGCAATAGAAATTCTTTGTTTTTGTCCACCACTTAAATTAGAAGCTGCTTGTTCAACTTTATATTCATATCCTTCTTTATTTTTATCAATAAATTCTTTTACATCTGCTTCTGTTAATACTTTATCCAAAACATTATTTGATACTTTAGAATCAAATATTAGATTTTCACGAATAGATCCTTTAAATAACAATGTTTTTTGAGGAGTATATGCAAATATATTTCTTAATGATTCTAAGTTATATTCATGAATATTTATTCCATTAATCAATATTTCGCCTTTTGTTACATCTAAATGCCTTAAAAGTAAATTAATTATAGTTGTTTTTCCACTACCACTAGATCCTATAATGCCTAGACTCTGTCCCTTTTCTACCCTAAAATTAATATCTTTAAGCATATAATCTTCTGCACCTTCGTATTTAAAGTATACATTTTTAAACTCTATACTTTCAAGATTAGTTAATTTAATAGAACCAGTATTTTCAATAGATACAGAAGCATTTAATACTTCATTGATTCTCCTGAATGAAACTAATACTCTAGGAATATTTAATATAATTACAAGTAACATTAAGAAACTAATAAGAACAGTGGCCATATATTGTATAAATGCCATCATAGATCCTATTTCTAAAGTCCCTGCTTCTAAATAATTAGTTGATACCCATACAATAACTATAGTAGCTATATTTATTATAAGTATCATAATCGGTTGGACTAAATATAATATTTTATTTAAAAATATATTTAAATCCATATTATCTTTATTTACTTTAGCAAATCTTTTCTTAAAATAATCTTGTTTATTAAATGCTTTAATTACTCTTAGTCCTGATAATATTTCACGTGTACTAGCATTTAATTTATCTAGTAACTTTTGAATAAGTTCAAATTTTGGAAACACAAGAGCAAATATAGATATTAAAAATACCATTAAAATTAATACAGCAACTACTACTATAGGAGCTAAACTTTTAGCAGCTTTATATCCCATAATCGCAGCACCTATTCCCATTATTGGAGCAAATATAATTAATCTTAATCCAAATGAAAATGTAGATGTTATATTACTAACATTATTAGTACTTCTAGTAATTAATGTAGAAGCTCCAAAAGAATCAATTTCTTTTTTACTAAAACTATTAATTTTACTATACAATGCATGTCTTATTTTATAACCATAATTATTTGCAAATTTAGAAGTTGAAAATACGACTATTACATTTACACCTAAACATAATATCGCAACGCCAACCATTAAAATAGTTTTATAAATTATATAAGTTTTATCACTATTTTTAATACCAATATCTACAATATCACTCATAATATCAGGTAAATATAATTCACAAAAAACTTGAACTATTGAGAATATTAGCATTATCACTATATATTTTTTAAGTCCCTTCATTAATTTAAATATTTTCATAAATCACCCTCACATTATCATATTAATTATTTCATTCATAACATATATTTTATTTTCAGGTATATATAACATATTGTTTTCTAATTTTAAATAACCTTTTTTCAATGCTTCTTCAAGTTTAAATACATTAAATATATCTTTATCAAACTTATTATTAAATTCGAGTATATTAATACCATCTAATTTTCTAAGTCCTAGTATTAATTCATTTTCCATTTCTTCTTGATTAGAAACTAATAATTCATCAAATCTATATTCTCCTTTAATATATTTATTAAAGTTTCTAGTATTTTCATATCTCATATCATTAATATATCCATGACTTCCAAGACCAAATCCGTAATATTCTAGATTGTTCCAATATGTTAAATTATGTATACTTTCATACCCTAGTTTAGAAAAATTAGATACTTCATAATGTTTATAGTTTTTCTTTTTTAGTTTTTTGCATATATATTTATACATTTTATAATCTAATTCTTCAGCTATTGGCTTTACTTTGTTATAATAAAGCATTGTATGATCTTCAATTATTAATGAATATGTTGATATATGCTCAACATTCAACTTAAGTATATTATTTATATCATGTTTTAATACCCACATGTTTTCAGTAGGAAGTGCATAGATTAAATCAACATTAATATTTCTAAATCCAATAGTTCTACATAATTTAATCTTATCAAACACTTCTTTTTTATTATGCACTCTATTCATAAATTCTAAATTCTTTTTATTAAAACTTTCAATTCCAATACTAAGTCTATTAACTCCTTTTTCTTTTAAAAGTTTTAATAATTCTTCATTAATATCATTTACATTACATTCAAATGTTATTTCACAACCATTAGATTTAATAATTTTATTCAAAATATTAAATAATTTATTTAAGCCATCCAAACTTAATGAAGATGGAGTTCCTCCCCCGATAAAAATAGATTTAACAGTATCTTTTTCATAATACTTATCTATTTCTTTTTCAAGAAAATCTAAATATATATTTGCCCATGTATCTTTATATAAAAATTTACAAAAATCACAATAAGAACAAATACTTTTACAAAACGGAATATGAATATATACACTTCTCATATCATTACCTCTATAATATTATAGCATAAGATACAAATTAAAAATAGTTCAAACTATTGAACTATTTTTCTTTGTGCATTTTGTTGATTATTTTGTATATTTCTAATGCTTTTAAGTTCTATTGACTTATCAGACATTATTTTCATAATAGCATAACTTTCTTGCATTGCATTAGTATCATTTTTCTTTTTAGCTTCTAAATATTTTACTTTAGCAGCTTTATATTCAGCTATATAATATTTAAGAATATCTTGAGTACTAAATGCAGATTGATTTAATCTATCACAATAATCAATTAATGATTGAAATTTATTAACAGTTTGTACTGGTTTTCTTGAAGTAAATTTACTAGGAGCTGCTGGTTTAACAGCAGGCTTAGTAGTTTGTTCTACTACTGGTTTTGTTTGTACATTTGCTGGTGTATTAGTTTTACTTTGAGTATTTTCTTGTGTATTTGTTTTATTCTCTTCTTTAGCTTTTTCAAGTTTCTTTTCTTCTTTTTTTCTTCTTGACTCTATTCTTTTCTTTCTCTTTTCATCATGTGTTTTAATTTTAAGTTTCCAAATATCAGCAAGTTCAAAACTTCTATCAAATAATAATCTTATAGGATGTATAACATTATATATTGGTATAAATATTTTAGCAATTGATTTAATATTTAACCAATTCTTTTCACTTTGATCCTTTTCTTGCATATATTTATAAAATTCAGGATCATTTTCCATTATATATTTTCTTGCTCTAGCTGATTTAATAACATCTATTGAACTAGCTCCAACACCCCATAACCATAATGCAAACCATACCATAAATTATTCCCCCTTTTTAAATAACGGATACATTATATCACATTTGATACAGAATGTCAAATTTCAAAGTATCTCATCTTATGTTTAGTATCACTATCTAGTCCATTTATTAATGATTTATTTCCTATTATTTTATATAAAGAATCAATATCTAATTTATTATTTAATACTAAATTTACATTTTTAATAATATCATCCATTATTTTATAACCCTTATTATATAAATCAATTAATGATGTTTTATATGTTTTGTTATTGCAAGGATGATGCCATGCTTTATGTTCTAAATTAAAATCAACATCTTTTATATTATAAAAAGATATACTAGATAATTTATATTTATAAAATAAATCTATACATTTATAAAAAATCTTCTTAATTCCGTATTTATCATATCTAAAAATTCGATAAGTATTTTTAACTTTATTTAGTCCTTTATAATACAAATAACCACCATTATCAACATTATAAGTTTCTTTAAGTACATGATTTAACAATTTAATAACATGTGTATTTCTATCAAAATCTAAATCGTTAGATATTTTGTATATATTAGAATTGATATTATTATTTAATAATACATACTTAGTTAAGGCCATTTCATATACCCTATGCATTCCGTTATGAAGTCCACCTTTATAAAAAATAAATGGGTGGACTATATAATCAAGAACATAATGAGATAGAAATCCATACAAGCTACCTATAACATATTCATTATTTTCCAAATTATTATCTTTAATATATTTAATGTAATTTTTAAAAAATAATAATGTCTTTTTTCTATGCATAATATAAGCAATATTTTTAGTTTTTCTACTAAAATAAAATACATCAGGTCCTAGTGAAAAATATTTAATAGAATTTGAAAGATTATATTTATTCATAATATCTTTACTAAAAAATATATGAGTTGTTATCTCTGCCATATTATCACCTTTATATTATATTTTTGAACTACCAATAGTATCAAGTATGCTAAATATTTCGGATGTATTTAAAATATTGGATAATGCTAAAAACATATTATCTTTATTTAGGGTACCATTCCTTTTTAATTGCAAAAATATACTAGAAACAAATTCTTTATTTTTCTTAACTAAATTTTCAATATATACGATTTTTTCAGCATCGCTAAATACTTCAAAATTTTCTGATGTAATTCCAAGATAAGCACATATACAATTAAATGCAATATAATATTTATCCTCTTCAGATAATTCTTCCTTATAATCTAGTAAATTAATTTTATATATTGGTATTCCCAAATCATGAGAAATCTTTTCAATTTCATTTTTATATATGCATAAGTCATCTTCTTCAAATCCTATCATTAAAATTCCACATGGCTTTGTTTTTGCATCAACAGCCACTTCATTATAACAATTTGATGATAGTGGATCTTGACCCTCTTCTTTTGTTCTTTCAATACCGATTCTCTTTAATGCTTCAGGTGTAACAAGTAAAGTTCCCTTTTCTTTATTTCTAGCACCATTTCCAAAAACATTTGTTCCTAAATCGTAAGCACTTGCCATAATAATATGAGTATCACTAGGATATATAAATCCTATTCTTCCACTTTTTCCACCATAAGTTGCGATAAAATCCGAACTAATAAAACTACAAGAATTCTGATTTGGTCTATTAAATACTTCTAGTGCTCTAGAATATGTTGGTGGAACTATACTTGTAAACAAAGTACAAAATGTTCCATCACCTCTAAAATTTTGTAAAGTGTTTTTCCATATTGTTTTAATTACATTTTCATACTTCTTTTCAATAAATTCTATTGGTATTTTCTTATTAATCAACTTAATACAGTCAATTAATATTTCTTCAATTTGACCATCAGTTAATAATGAACGATAATCTTTATTTGTTATCAAAGATTTTAATGACTCTATTGCTAAATATAATCCTTCATCTCCCGTAGTTTTTGGTAATTTTATAAAGTCAACATTATCAATTGTTTTTATAGTATTAGAATATAAGGCTCTAATGCTGTTTGATTCTTCAATAATATTTTCAGATTCCAAAGTTATAATACTTAATCTTTCTTTAACTTCTTTTAATTTAGGAATACTATTTATAATTATACTTTCAAATCCATATTTAAATCTAATTATTTCAAATATGGATAATAATCTTTTGTAACACTCATCTAAATCTATCTTGCCATTTTTCACTTGAAAATATATTTTATCTATGTATTCCATATCATGATTTAATTCATTTGATCTATTATATTTCCACGTTTCTCTTTCAAATTTCTCTATTAAATCTAATATATCTTGCTTCTGCATTTTATCACACTCTATATTCATTATATCACATATATAATTATAATAAATTAAAACAAAAAAGAACTTAATATAAGTTCTAATTTCTAAAATGGTGTCCTCGGCACGATTCGAACGTGTGACCGACGGCTTAGAAGGCCGTTGCTCTATCCAGCTGAGCTACGAGGACAACTTGAATTGACTAGTAAAGTATACAACATTATTAGCCATTTTTCAAGACTTTTTCTATTTTTTTGTTACTCTATCTATATTTTTCTCACTTTCTGTATTAAATATTACTTCTTCTATATCATAATTAGCAAATACTGATTCTGATAGTAAATATTTAACCTCTTCTAATATTACTTTTTTAGATAAATCATTAAATATATAACTATTAAAAACTAAATTCATTTTATTATCATCTATCTCACTACTTACTAGTTCTAAATTATTTGAAATATAGCTATTTAAATTATATTGAGAATTAATTGAACTTTTTAGTTCTTCAATAATTATATCTATTTTTTCTCCATTCATATTAGTAATTTTAGTAACAGGCACATAATATGTATTTTCACCATCACTTTTAGCAAAAAATATTACAGTTTTATCGATATCATTAAAATTAGTTAAATCATATTTTTTATTAATACCATAATGTCTAGTTAATGGAACAGGTAATTCTTTTTTAGAATTAGGAAGTTCTTTTAATGATTCTCCATCTACAGATATATACACATTATTTATTCCATTAGTTTCAGTAACTGTCCAAATAATAGCTTCTATCATTGATTCTTCTACATATTCATTTACATTTAATAATTCTTTATTAAAATCTAAATATACATTATCTTTATCCACTTTAACACTCTTAAGTACTGTTCCCTTGGGTATTAAAGAATAAAATGATTTTAAAGAAGTGTCGCCATTTATTAATATTTGTATTTTCTTTTTAATATCTTCAGTTACACTTTCATTATCAAAATATGCTATTACCTTTGATACATAATTATCATCATCAAGTAAATAGACAGCATTAGATTCATATGTTTTATTATCATTATTAATATCTACATCAAATGAATTGTTAGTTGGTACTAAATAAAATAATATTAGTAATACAAATATTAATGTCCACACAACGATTTTATTTACAAAATATTTCTTAATTTTTTCCATACTAATAATATGATAAAGATAAAATAAAAATGACTCTTAATAGTCATCTTTATAATGAAATTTCCCCTAATTTTATTAGTTCAATAACTGCTCCTGATCTAGATTTACATCCAAGCTTTTGCATTGCATTAGACACATGATTTCTAACTGTTTTTTCACTTATATTTAGTTCTTCTGATATTTCTTTAGTACTTTTATTTAAAACCAGAAGTTTAAACACATCATTTTCTCTTTTTGTTAATATATTCTTCGTCATAAACACCTCTTTCAAATATGTATGTTCTAAAATAATTTATGACATTAGATATATTATGTGATAATTAAGATTCAAATTTAACAACTATATTTTGTTTACGTTCAAATTCCTCTTGAACACATTTCATAATATCATTAGCTATTTTACTATTATGTTCATTAGAAGATATTGTTATTTTAATATTATTATCATCTATTTCAACAAAAGATTTAATTTTAAATTTATTAAGTATTTTATCTTCTAAATAAGTTTCTTTACCCTTAGCTAAATTTAATATCTGTAACTCTTCAAAGGCAACATTTTTTTCTTCAGTTGTTGAAGAAGGAGACGTAATAGTCTCTTGTAATTCACTCATAACTGAACTAATCTTTTCATTTCTCTCTACCCTAAGAGCAACTAATTTATCATTCTCACTTACAATTACATCAACATTTTTACTAACACTTTCTATTCCTTTTTTACTAAATATTTCACTAGGCAATGTAATATAATAAACTCCTAATATAAGTATTAATGAAAACAATGTTAAAAACCAAAGATTTTGTCTATTAATCATATCTTCACCTCTAACATATTATATTAATCAAATAGTAATTTATTCATAAAAAAAATACTAAGATAATTCTTAGTATTTAGAAACAGTTTTTTCTATTATTCTTTTAATATCTCTTTCATTAAATGGTTTTGATAATAAATCAATTATTGGATAATTAAAAGCTTCTTCAACTTGATCACGAGTATCATTTCCAGTAATAATTGAAACAGGTATTTTAACAAATAAATTATTATTTTTAAAATATTCTAGTACTTCAAATCCATTAACATTTGGCATATTTAAATCAAGTAAACAACATTTAATTTTATCAGCATTAGCACCACTTACTAATTCTATAGCTCTTGCCCCATCATTAGCAATATATACTTCATACTTATCATCAAATATTTTTTTAATAAAATTTGCTACTAAATTAGAATCATCTACAACCAAGATAGCTTCCTCTTTAACTCCTCCACTTGTCATATCACCAATTAAATCTTCTTTTACTTCTTTTCCTAAATATTTACGAGCTAGATTAATACATTTTTGTGCTTCTACTAATAAAGCATCATGATGTTCATAAATATACATTACATCATTAGCTTTACTTTTAAGTTCTAAATCATATGCCATATCAGCTAAACTTACAAATCCTAAATATCTAGCATCACTCTTTAATGCATGTACTTCTATAGCATAGTTTTGCATATCTCCTGATTCCCTATATTGCTTTAAATTACTAATTTTTTTATCTACATCTTCTAAAAAATCATTTAATGTAGCATCATACATTTCCATGTCACCAAAAAGTTCTAAACTTTTTTCAACATTAACTCCATTACTAGTTAAAATAGTTACATCTTTCATTTTCTTCACCTACTTTAAATTAATTATAACATATTTGTTTTTTATATAAAAGTCATTTTTGTATCAAAAACTAAACAAAAGAAGTATTAACTTAAATACTTCTTTATTACTCTATTCAATTCTTCCTTTTCAATAGGTTTACTTAAATAATCATCAAATCCCTTTTTAAGATATTCTTCTTTCATTCCACTAATAGCATTAGCAGTAAGAACAACAACCGGAGTATTAAAAGAAGATATTTCTTTAAGTTTTACTAAAGTTTCAGTACCACTCATTTTAGGCATCATATCATCTAGTAATATTAAATCAAACTTTTCACCACTTACTATTTTATCAATACATTCTTGTCCACTAGTAGCGCTAGAAATATTACATTTGTATTGACTAAGTAATCTACTAGCAACTTTAATATTTAAATTATTATCATCTACAACTAAAACATTCTTATTTTCAGCAGTAACAATCTTAGTTACTTCTTCATTCTTACTATTTTCTTGTTTCTTTAGTTTCTCCAGTTCTTCACCAGTAACTATTTTTTGATCTATAGATACAGTAAATATACTACCTTTTCCATAAATACTTTGAACTGCTATATTACCACCCATCATTTCAACAAGTTTCTTAGTAATAGCAAGTCCAAGACCAGTTCCTTCAACAGTAGTGTTCTTTTCTACACCCAATCTCTCAAACCTACTAAATAATTTATCTATGTTCTCTTTTTTAATTCCAATACCAGAATCCTCAACAGATACTATTAATCTTATAATATCATTTTTAATAACACTTCTAACCCTAAAATCTATATATCCTTCTTTAGTATATTTAACTGAGTTAGTAAGTAAATTTAGTATTACTTGTTTAAGTCTAGTACCATCTCCATATAAATATTCTGGAATAGATGAATCATATGAATGTTTAAATTCAAGAGGCTTTTCACCTAATCTTGCTTTAGTTAATAATATCAATTCATCATATATCTTTTTAAAACTATAATTAGTATCTATTATTTCAAGTTTACCAGCTTCAATCTTAGAAATATCAAGAATGCCATTAACTAATTCAAGTAATGAATCACTAGCCATAATTATATTCTTAACATCCTCTTTAGCTTCACCATCTAACTTATCATTATCAATAAGTCCATTACTAAAACCAACAATAGCATTTAATGGTGTCCTTATTTCATGAGACATACTACTCAAGAAATCACTTTTAGCATTATTAGCTTTCTCAGCTTGATCCTTAGCCTGATTAAGAAGTTCTATCATTTTAACATCTGGGTTTTCAATGGTGAAGTACATTAAGAAACATATAAAACTTTCAGCGGCGCCGGTAACAACCAATTCAGGATGTACAATTTGAATAAACATAATCATTAATCCAGTTATAACAAATAAATAAAGTGGTGTAGCTTTCTTTATAGACACTTCGCGATGCTTTATAATTAACAATCCAAAAATAGCAGCACTAATTATTGAAGATATTACGAATATATAATTTACACCAGTACCATAAGTATAAAATATTTTATTTGTCATATCTCGATATAAACTATATGGTAGCATAAAAACGACCGCTGAAAATATTAAACAAGCAGTAATAATAATTTTCTTTAATACTTTTTTACTTTTAATTGTAATTTCAATACAATATAATAATAGCAAACTTGCAAAAATAATAAAATAAATCAAATAAGACTTAAACAATATATCGCTAATAAAGAAAGAAACAATGTCATAATTATATGATACATAATCACAACCAAATTGTAGCATCAATCCAACAAGATTAGTTATTAACATTGTTTTATAGATTCTATTTTCATTATTATCAATTCTTTCCTTAGAAAAATATATAATTGACAATCCTATCATAAAAATGATACAAAATATAATCAATAAAGTTAGATTTGAAATTATCATACAATCACCTATTATATTCTATCATATTTTTTTATACAAATAAAGAAATTGTTATTAACACAATTTCTTTATTTTAACGTCTTTGAATTTTTCTATTTCAATGAAACCATCCACTTCATTTAGCAATTGTTTTGTATCTCGCTTTCCGGATTTTGCATAAGGAAAATCTTTACGTTTTTTGAAAATAAATGGCACAATATCCATATCACCAAATGCTGCATAAATATCTTTTTGTAGTTTTTTGCATTTATCGATAAACTGATCTTCATTTTCAGTACAATAACCATCATCAAAAACCAAATGAACAGTTAATTGATCTCCATCTTGAGTTTTCCTAGGTAGCACATCACACATTTTAATATCAGGATCTTGCAAAATAATGTTTTCTATATCAAAGTTATATATTTTTTTGTTGTTAACAACACTAAAATCACTTGCTCTTCCTAATACGTATAAATTACCATCTTTATCAAAATATCCAATATCTTGTGTACAGCTCCATCTTACCCCATTTTCATCAATTCTGAAATACTCCTTTGTGGCTTCAGGATTTTTATAGTATTCTATCATGCCACAAGGTGTATCAACTATTATTTGACCACGTGAATATACTGGTAATTCATTATAATTCTCATCAACTATTTTAACATTTACTCCTGGTAAAGGAATTCCAACAGATCCTTCCCCAGTCATTATTTTTTGAGTTTGAGTTGTTATTGCGGCACCGCATTCACATTGTCCATAAGCAGTTCTTAAAACTGCGTCACTTCCATGGCTTTTAAATACGCTTTCTATCTTATCTTTTACTTCTTTTCTTAATGGTTCTCCTCCTTCAAAAGGATAGTTAAAAAAACTTAGGTCTTTTTTACCAATTAATTTTTCATTTAAAAATGCCTCATACATACTTGTTGGTGCAACTGCATAGTTTGGTTTAACTTTTAATACATTTTTTACAAATACATCTCTTTCAAACCTAGGATCCATAAATACTGAGGTCCCATAAGATAATGGCAAATGAATAGAAGTACTTAATCCCGTTGAAAACCATGGTGGTATAATTTGATAGAACTTTTGTCCCCTTGAAATATCCACTCCACTAGCTGGATATGCTTGAATAGAGTTTTGAAAACTATCATTAGATAAAAGTATGCCCTTAGCAGCACCTGTAGTTCCACTAGAATAAACCATAGCCAAAGGCAAATCTTTCTCATATTTGATAGATTCAGGAATTACTCTGTGTTTTCCATCCTTAATGAATTGATTCCATAAATATTCATTTTTACCCGTTTTTATTTTTTTAGAAAGCAAACCAAGTATTGAAGAATTTAATGTTGGAATAATTATTATTTCTTTAACACTAGATTTCTTTATAGATTCACTCATATGCGGATAAAATTTATCCATAATAATTATTGTTTTACTTTCACAATCTTCAATTCTGTTAACCAATTCATCTTTATCAAAAAAAGGTGAAATCATATTAGCAATTGCTCCAATTTTTGACAAAGCATAAAATGTATAAACTGTCTCTGGAATTCCTGCAACACATACAGTAACAAAATCTCCTCTTTTAATTCCATATTCCTCTAATGATTTTGCAGTTTCATCAATTTTTTTAAATAATGTAGAATAATTAATTCTTGCTCCGAAATATTCTAAAGCCAAATCATTAACGTAATTTTTATTATTTTCATATATTTCTTGATATACTGTTCTTTTAGGAAGAGTTTTTCCCCAACTTTCTTTATTATAGTATTGTGTCCAAGGTTGATCAATACTTGGGTATCCTGTTAATTGTTTTTCCATTTCTATCCCCTCATTTCAGTATCAATTCTAGCACAAATAAATATTTAATTAAATATTATGATTGACTAAATGTATCAAATGTGCTACAATATTTGACATATGAAAAAGATGAGTGATTATGTAAATTATATTGAGGTAAGTAAAACACCTGAAGAACTTGAAAAGGAATTCATACGTGAATTTGTAAGGTTTAGAAAGGAAAATAACTTAACTCAAGAATTATTATCTATATATTCTAATGTCAATAGAGTTAAAATAGCTAGGATAGAAAGTTGTATGCATTCTACTACTATTAAAAACCTATTAGAGATTTTAGGGCCTATTGGGTATACTATTAAAATTGAAAAAATTAAAGATAAAAATAAAGATGCTTAAGCATCTTTATTTTATTATTATTTTTTTGAAATCTTTTTTACCTTTTTGAATTATTAATTCATTATTATTAAAATCATCTAATGTTATCATTTTAGCAGTATTTGTTTCTTTTGAACCATTAATACTTATTCCATTTTGCTCAATCATTCTTCTTCCTTCTGATTTAGAAGTTACTAATTTACTATTAAGAAGTAAATCAGTTAATAATATACCATCTTCTACTATTTGATTATCTAATTCAAATTCTTCAATGTTTTCAGGAACTCCACCTTTAGCTACAGTAGAATATCTTTCTTCTGCTTGTTTTATAAATTCTTCTCCATGATACATCTTGATTATTTCTTTAGCATACATTTTATGTGCTTCAACAACATTTTCTTTAAATACTTTTTCTACTTCATTTAAATCTAAATCAGTTGTTAATCTAAAGTAATCCATTAAGACATCATCTGGTATACGCATAGACTTTTCATACATAACTTCTGGGGATTCACTAATACCTATATAATTACCAAGTGATTTACTCATTTTTTCTTTTCCGTCTGTTCCAACTAATAGTGGGAAACACATTACATCTTGAGGAGTTTGTCCATAATCTCTTTGTAATTCTCTACCTACAAGTAAATTAAATGTTTGATCTGTTCCACCAATTTCAATATCAGCATGTAGTGCGACTGAATCATAACCTTGCATTAATGGATATAGAAATTCATGTATACCAATTGGAATATTATTATTAAATCTGTTACTAAAATCATCTCTTTCCAGTATTCTAGCCACTGTATATTTACCAGTTAATTTAATAACATCTTCAAATGTCATTTTACCTAACCATTCTGAATTGTATGCTATAGTTATTTTTTCAGGATCTAATATTTTAGCAACTTGTTTAAAATATGTTTCACCATTCTTTCTTGTTTCTTCAAAACTTAGAGCTGGTCTTGTTTTTGATTTTCCTGATGGATCTCCTACCATAGCAGTAAAATCTCCTATTACGAAAACTATTTCATGCCCCATTTCTTGTAACATTTTTAAAACACGTAGTGGAACAGTATGACCTAAATGCAAGTCAGGTCTAGATGGATCTGCACCAAATTTAACAACTAATTTTTTACCACTTTTTAATTTTTCAACTAAAGTATCCTTGTTATGAACTTCTACAGTTCTTCTTAATATTAAGTCTATTTTTTCTTCATTATTCATATTTTTACCTCCTTAAAAGAAAAACCACGATAACTTCCTATAAGGACGAGTTATCGCGGTACCACCTTAATTCATGATTAATATCATACACTTTATAGTTATAAAGTAACCAACTAATAAACTCATAATGTGTAATTCAATTATATTATATGTTTAATTTCACCAAACTTAAACTCTCTAAAATATAAATAATATAATTTACTTCTTCATTAATCAACATTTATTTCAAGAACAATTCAATTATAACACATTAATTAATATTATCAAGTTTTATTTTTTAGATTCTAATATTCTCCTTCTAGCAAGTGTGGTTTTTGCTAAATCTAACCATTCTTCTCTTGGACCATACGATAAATCATCAGTTAATACTTTTACCCTATCTTTATTATTTAATACATGACTAACTGGAACCCATTCATTATTTACCATAGCTCCTACTAAAGTATTACCAATATCTGAACTTAAGCAATATGCAAAATCTATTATAGTAGAACCTTTAGGTAATTCTATTACATCTCCTTTTGTAGTATATACATAAATTCTATCGGAAAATAGTTCTGATTTTATTTGATTTATAAATTCTTGATTATCTGAAAATACTTTATTAATTTCCATTAAAGATCTAAAAAATTGATATTTATTTCTTAGATCACTTTGCATAACATTTCTTGCTTCGCCTTTTTTAATATCCCAATATGTTGTCAGTCCATATGAAGCTACTTTGTCCATATCAAATGTTCTTATTTGTGCTTGAACCAATTTATTATCAGGACCAAATACAGTTGTGTGTAATGAACTATACATATTAGTTTTAGGATTTGAAATATAATCTTTAAATTTATCATTCAATGGATGATATAAGCTATGTATATATCCTAAAGTTCTATAACAATTATCTATTTCATCAACCATTATTTTTAATGAAAATAAATCATGTATATCAGCAAGTTTATATCCATCATGCATTTTCTTATATATTCCATATATATTTTTTGTTCTAACTTTTATTTCATTTGGTATATTTTTATCTTCTAGTATTCTTTGTATTTTGGTTAGCATTTCTTTTAATATATCTTGATATTCTCTATCAATGGCATTCTTTTTATTAAGAATTTGTTCATATACATCTGGCATGAGATATCTAAATGAGGTATCTTCAAGTTCTGTTTTTATCCTATAGGCACCAATATAATAAGCCAAGGGAACAAATATTTCCATAGTTTCTAGTGAATTTTCTTTTTGTTTGAACTCCTTTTTAAATTCCATTGTTCTCATATTATGCAATCTATCTGCAAGTTTTATAATAATTATTCTAACATCATCAGTTATACCAGTAATTATTTTTCTAGTATTTGCATTATTTAAATCTTTCTTAGATGAATAATTTAATTTAGATATCTTAGTAACTCCATCAACTAAATTAGCAATGTTTTGATTAAATAAATGAGCAATATCTTCTTTAGTAGCAGAAGTATCTTCTAATGTATCATGTAAAAGTCCGGCGCATACAGTATCAGAATCTGCATGCATTTCTGCTAAAATATATGCAACATTCAATGGATGAGTTATATATTCTTCACCACTTTCCCTATATTGTCCAGCATGAAGACTTTTAGCATATTCATATGCTTTCTTTACCTTTTCTTCTTCATCAGGATTATATAATTTTATTAAAGTAATCAAATCATCAATAGTAAGATTATTCATATATTAACACCTCCTAAAATAAAAACGAACACAGTTTAATCCGCATTCGTTTTATCTTGACAACCAAAAGCATTGCATATATTTCTGCAATCAATTATATTATTAATTTTTTCATAATATAATTTAACCATATTGATTCCTCATTTTTTTAAAATAATGAAATCAATTTACCACTTATTTATAATAAAGTCAATACTTATAAATTATATTTTTTATTTTCTATAACATTTTTAACTTCATTTATAAATTCTTCAATTTCAACTGTAGTTGTTTCTTGACTACCATATTTTCTATAACTTACTAATTTACCATCTCTTTCTTTATCACCGATAATTAAAGTTAATGGTATTTTCTTAGTTTGACTTTCTCTCATCTTATATGATAGTTTTTCTTCTCTATCATCTAATTTAACTCTGAAATTCATTGATTCAAATTTTTCTTTTAATTCTTTTGAGTATTCTAGATGAAATTCATTATTTACAGGAATAATATTGATTTGAACTGGACTTAACCAAAGTGGAAATGCACCAGCATAATGCTCAATTAATATTCCAAAGAATCTTTCGATTGAGCCATATATTACTCTATGTAACATAACAGGTCTTTTTTTACTACCATCAGAATCTATATAAGTTAAATCAAATCTTTCTGGTAAGTTCATATCTAATTGAATTGTTCCACATTGCCATACTCTACCAAGAGAATCTTTAATATGGAAATCTAATTTAGGGCCATAAAATGCTCCATCTCCAGGATTAATTTTGCAATCGTGTCCTGATTTATGACAAGCTTCTTCTAGTGCTTTTTCACTTCTATTCCATATTTCAATATCACCGATATATTTTTCTTCTGGTCTTGTTGATAATTCAATTTGATAAGTTAATCCAAATATTGAATATATTCTATCTATAAAGTTAATTAATCTTATTACTTCACTTTCTATTTGGTCTTCTCTCATGAATAAATGAGCATCATCTTGAGTAAATGTTCTAACTCTAAATAAACCATTTAAAGCTCCACTTGCTTCATGTCTATGAACTTGTCCAAGTTCACCTACTCTTAAAGGTAAGTCTTTATATGAATGTAAAGAATTTTTATAAACTAACATTCCACCAGGACAGTTCATTGGTTTAATAGCAAACACTTTATCATCTATTTCACTAGTATACATATTTTCTCTATAATTAAACCAGTGACCTGAAAGTTCCCATAATTCTTTATTTAACATAATTGGAGTTTTAATAAATTCATATCCTTCTTTAGTATGTTCACTATACCAAAAATTCTCAAGTTCATTTCTAACAATCATACCATTTGGTAAAAAGAATGGAAATCCAGGACCATAATCACTTATCATAAATAAATCTAATTCTTTACCTAATTTTTTATGATCTCTTTTTTTAGCTTCTTCTAAGAAATTTAAATAATCATTTAAATCTTCTTCTTTATCAAAGCATATTCCATATACTCTTTGAAGCATCTTATTGTTGGCATCCCCCTTCCAATAAGCGCCACTAACTTTTAATAATTTAAAATACTTCATTTCTTTAGTTGAATTAACATGTGGACCTCTACATAAATCAATAAAATCTTCTTGTTGATATGCAGATATAATGGTATCATTTTCATCCATTCTACTAATTAAGTCAACTTTATATGGATCATCTTTAAACATATCTAACGCTTCTTGTTTAGATAATTCTATTCTTTTAATTAACTTATTATCTTTAGAAATCTTTTTCATTTCTTTTTCTAATTTAGGTAAATCTTCTTCAGTTAATGATATATCACCTAAATCAATATCATAGTAAAAACCATCATCAATAACTGGACCAACCCAAAACTTAGCATTTGGATATAAATGCTTAACAGCATGAGCAAGCAAGTGTGCACATGAATGGTTTAACACATGTAATTTTTCATCTTCCTTAATATTTATCATATTTTCCTCCTTAAAATAAAAAGGATAGAACACTAGGAGTGCATTAAGCACGGTTCCATCCTTATCTTTTACTTAATTTAAATAACGGTTTTAACCGGGTTTCTCTTTCGAGACCTGTTCATGAGTAGTAAATATTATCTATCTTAAATTGCTTTCACCAAATGCAATCTCTCTTTGTAAGAATTAACAATAATCATGTCTCAATCAAAACATTTACAGGATACATAATAACACAATTGTTTTTTAAAATCAAGTCTATCTATAAAGTCCCATATTATGTTTAGCAATTTCATACTTTTCTTTTGCTATTTTAACTACTTTATCTTTGCCCTCATCTAATATTCTATCTAATTCACCAGAATTAATATATTTGTTATATTTATCTTGTATACTGCTTAATAATTTAACTACTTCATCCGCTACTGCTGATTTAAAAGTACCATAATTAGAATCTTTAAATTGTTCTTCTGTTTGTTCAATACTTTTATTTGTTAGTGAAACATAAATATTTATTAAATTTGATATACCTGGTTTATTTTCTGGATCATATTTAACACTCATTTCACTATCAGTAGTAGCACCCATTATTTTTTTACGAGCAACTTCAGGATCATCAAGTAATCTAATTACTCCTTTTTGATTTTCAGAAGATTTACTCATCTTTTTACTAGGGTCAACTAAATCTAATATTTTAGTTCCAGATTCACTAATTATAGGTTCAGGAATTATAAATGTATCACCATATTTTTTATTAAATCTTATTGCAATATCGCGAGATATCTCAACATGTTGTTTTTGATCTATTCCAACTGGAACTTTATTAATATCATAAAGTAAAATATCTGCAGCCATTAAAACTGGATATGTTAATAAACCAGCAGTAAAATTTTCATTCTTTTTACTTTTCTCTTTAAACTGATGCATCCTAGATAGTTCACCATAATATGTATTACATTCTAACAACCATGACAAATTAGTGTGGTATGGATTTTCAGATTGAATAAAAATTGTATTTTTATTTGGATCTATACCGCACGCTAAATAAAGTGCAATTAAACTACGTATCTTTTTAGGTAACTCTTCCTTATCTTGAGGAATAGTTATTGAATGTAAGTCAGCAACAAATATATATGAATCATACTTGTCTTGATATTCAACCATTTGTTTTATTGCACCTATATAATTACCAAGTGTAATTATACCTGTTGGTTGTAAACCAGTTAACATTTTCTCCTTTTTCATAATTTCTCTCCTATATATACATTATATCATTCTATTTAATATTTTAAAATAATTTGTTTTTAGCTAATTCTTTATGTTTTTCAATATCTACTTGATATCCAAGAGGAACAAAACAGTCAGGTAAATAAACAGATTCATAATTATCATTACAAATTTTAATTATTTCTCCATTTTTTAATACATGGTCAATATATTTACCAGTTATCCAGTATGAAAGCCATCTGTTAACAGTACCATGAGCAAAAACTAAAATAAAATCATATTTATTAGATTCACTTATCTTTTTAATTTCTAAAGCAATATTCTTAACTCTGTTTTTAACATCTGTTTGACTCTCACCTTCTAAGTATCTAGTGTTCATGGCATCGACAGATAATTTTTTTAATACTTCTTCTGCTTCTGGATGCATATTTATTAATTCTTCTTTTGTTTTAGCATAATGAACACCTGAACTTATTTCTCTTATCTCATCACATATTTTTAAATCATATTTAACTTTTAATTTAGATAATGCTAAATCTAATGTTTCTCTTGTTCTTCTATATGGACTTACTAATATTAATGCTTTACCTTTTAAATTACTCAAATATTCACCTAGTTCCAATGCTTGTTTTCTACCATATTCTATTTCTAAAGGCATATCTTGATCTTTAGCAATTTCATAAAGTTTTTTCTGATTATTATAACTTGCATTATTAGCAGGTGTAAAACCATGACGAATTAAATAAATATCACACATAAATACCTCACTTTTTTCTTTGAAGAACACTATTTTTTTCTATTAATTTTAAATTTATTCCTTCAAAATGTGGTGTATCTTCGGGTATAAACAAACCCATTCTTCTAACTCCACCAATATATCTATATGAACCTAATTGATAACTTTCACTTTCAACATATTTAGATAATGCTTCTTTTATTTCAACTTCTGAAATTATTTCTTTTTTAGATTTATTTTCTTCTAAAGTCTCATAATATAATTTAATACTTGCGCCAATACCAAGAGCATCATAATATGTTCCTAAATCTATTTTAATATCAATAGTTTTATTTAATTTATTTTTCATATATTCTGATATAATTTCAACAAAAGTATTAGCATCAATAATTTTATTAACCATAGTAACCCTCCACAAAAACATTATAACATAATTTTATTTACTTTATATTTTTAATCATAAATTTAACAAAATAGTCTATAAAAATTCATTATATAAAAAGCACTAACTTAGTTAGCGCTTTTTTATAGGATTATTTTCTATCCTTTAAAATGTATTTATAGAATAATCCAGCAAGAATTGCACCCACAACTGGAGCAACAATGAAAATCCATACATTACATAAAGCATCCCCACCTTGTAATATAGCTGGAGCTAAACTTCTAGCTGGATTAACACTAGTTCCTGTGAATGGAAGACCAAATAAATGAACAAGTACAAGAGTAAGACCAATTACAATTCCAGTAACATGTCCATTTTCTTTTTTGTCAGTAACACCTAATATAGTAGTAGTAAAAATAAATGTTAAAATTACTTCAACAACTAATGCGATCCATATAGTTGTATTTCCTACTAGTCCATTTGCCCCTAATGCATTAAAGCCACCCAAACATAAAGCAAGCAATAAAGAGCCAATAAATGCACCAATTATTTGAGCAATGATATAACGAATACATTCTTTAACTTCCATCTTGCCTGCAACACATAATGCAATTGAAACTGCTGGATTAATATGGCAACCAGATACATTACCAATACTATAAGCAGCAGCTACTATTACTAATCCAAAAGCAAGAGATGTTGCTACCAAATCAACTTTAGAAGTTACTGCAATACCACAAGCAATAAGTGTTAATAACATTGTTCCTACACCCTCAGCAATATACTTTCTCATTCTACACCTCCTTGATTTTATTATATAATAATTTATTACTAGTTTCTACTAATTATTTTTTCTTTAAAAGAGTCATAGGTCTATCTGGTTTAGCATTAGATTCTTCTGATTGCGGTAAATGCAATCTATGAATATTTCTTGGATTATCTTCATTATATTTTTGATACATTTTATTAATATATTTAACTATTTTTTCATTTCCAATTATAATTCCTATAGATGGTATCCAAAAACCATTATACAAACCCGCAAAATTATTATCAACTTCAGCAGACTTATTTAAATTTATATAACTTAATTTACTATATCCACCTAAAAAATAACTGCGGATATTTTTGACTAAAGGAGCACTTAAATATTCTAAACAGTCATTATCACTTAAAACCATTGTATCAATATATTTAGCTTTTGGCATACTTAATTTTTTTAAAACTGCTGCTTTTTGTAAAAAATGATTTGGTATAAACTCAACACATGGAATATCAAGTTCTTCTAATGAAAATAATTCTTTTAAACTATGTTCTCCAATCATAGATAATTTCGGTATATTAATTTTTCTTAAACGTGGTGCTTTGCTAATAAAATAACTACCCGCTTCTTTTAAATTGGGAAAATCAACACATTCAATACAACTTGATTCATCTAAAAAACAACCACCAACTTTAGTTAATTTAGGTAAATATATTTCTCTTCTTTCAAATCTTCTTAGAAAACCATTTCCCGCTATTTTTAAATTAGATAAATCATAACTTACCAATGTACAATCAGATAATACTGCATTACCTACTATTTTTAGTTTTGGGGTAAAAAAGTTTTCTATTGACTCTACAGGTGCCATAAAACAATTACCAATTATTTCAAGTTTAGGTGCATAAAATTTTTTTAAATTAAAGACTACATTCTCATCATTTGAAATAAAATAATCATTAATTCCATAAACATTATTTAAAACTATTTCGTTTGTAATATAACCAACATATGCAAAAAAATGCATTGGAATATAATCATTAATATCATCATAGTAGCTAATCATTCTATTTTGCTTATCTATTGTTATTATTATTTTTTTACCAAAGTCTATTTCAAAAATAATATTTTTATTTCCATCTTTTGTTTTTACTATTTCAATCTTTAAATCATCTAAATCATTAATTACTTCATTAAATGATTCATCAAATTTATTAGAATTATCTATAATAATTATTTTTTTCTCTTTTAAATCTAATATAAAATAATCAAAAACCAAATATCTATTTTTATCTAAATATTCTTCTTTTATCTTTCCATTTTCTATTATTACATTATTAGCACAATAATATATATTATTAATTTCATAATTATATTTATAGTATTTACCATCAAAGGTTCTTACATAATTTGGTATTTCAAATCTATTAGAACTATTTTGAACGTTATATCTATAATGTCTCATAAAAGCATCTGTTAAACCTGGAATTATATTATCTAAATCATTTGAAAAAGTAGCATCGGGATTTGTAACGGTATGATTATATCTATTTTTTATTGATAAATAGTTAGAATCACCCTTACTAAATTGAATACTTATTACAGAGGTTCCATATTCATCTTCTCTTTTAGGATTTTTAAAATCTTCCCTTACTATTTCATCAACATTTTTCTTAACTGCAAAAAATACATGACATGTGTTAAGTCTTCCACCTTTAAAAGTGCATATTTCTTCACCTGGTTTATAATATTTTTTAAATCTTTGAATATCATTTTCAGTCTTACATTCATACAATGTATATCCAGCTTCATCCATTAATTCAAATGGGCTTTTAGTGGTATCAATTTTTTCAATATTTTCTTCACAATCAATTAAACTATATATGTACTCTTTAAAACTATTTATTAAACCATTATCAACTATATCATCATATAGAAATTTAGAATACTCAAATTTATCAGACAATACCTTAAATAATAATCCAGGGGTTTCCAAAATAGTAGGAAATAAATCCCTACATAAATGTGACATCTTTTCACCATAATGTTTTTTTATTAATTTTAAATCATCCATATTATTCCCTTAATTTGCTCTTTATTATAATGTTTCTATACTTTAATGTCAATTATTCAGCATAATTAAAAACTCGAACAATATTGTTCGAGTTATAACTAATATTATCTATTTTAATTGTCTAATATTTCCTTTTTTCTTCATATTTTCAATCGTTACACTTTTTGCATATTCAGTTGCTTCTAATAATTTATCATAAACAAAAGCAATTTGTTCCGTTGTAGCATTTGTTTTGTCTTCATAAGTTTTACCAGCTTTTCCATTAGTTATATTAAATCTCATATCAATATTCTCATTATCAGAATCATAATTTATTGCTATAACTTCTCCTTTATCTGATTCAAAGTTACCTGTTGTTGTGAAATAATGTAATACATCCAAGTATTCATTATCACCTAATTTATATGATAATTTAAATGAAAATCCATCTGGAGATCTATAATAAGCAGTATTATTACCGGTTTTAGAATCAGTAATAATTAAAGAACAACAATTTTCTCTATGTTTACCATTTACAGAGTTATATTTATTAGCAATAATTTTAATTCTTTTTAAATAGTTTTCTATATCATCAAGTTCAGTATTTGCACCATTAATAAATGGATTTACTGCTTTGTCAAAATCTGAAATTGCTGTTCTAAACATTTGACCTAATTTTGTATTTTTATCTCTTTCAACTGCTAAATTATAAGTGTTTCTATTTTCTTCATCGCCTTGCATCCAATCATATGCAGGAATTGATGGATCAACCTTTTTTAAAATTTCAGAACTTACCATTGCTAGTAAATCATCAAATTTTTTAACTTCAGTTTCTGGTTTATTATTTTTTCTTAAATAATAGTCTTTCATTTCAGTTAATAATATTAAAAGTCCTTCTTTTGTATCAATATGATAGGTATTTAAATATTTATTATTATTTGTTCTTCTTTTTAAATTTTTTATTGCTTTTTTACAAAGTTCTAAATAATCCTCAACATCAAGATGCATATCAATATATTCTTGTATTTCTTTCTCATATTTATCATCGACAGCACGACTGACTGGATTCCAATCACTACTTCCTCCATCAACTCTTATATTATATGGATTATTTGGATATTTTCCATAAATAATATTTGCAACTTCTAGTGGTATTCTTCCATTAACAACAGTGTAATAACTTCCACCAAAATAAATAGCTAAACCTCCCCAATAATGTACATTTTCAATAGATCCATATCTACCAGTTGTTGTTGATAAAGGTTTGCCAATACCAAATGCTTTTATAACTTCATTAAATTCTAAACGATTCATCAAAACCCTCCTCTTTCCTAAATATTATATAGTAATAATATATATATTTCAATATTATATTAGTTTATGTATTTTGTTTTTTTAGCAAACTTAATTCCTTTTGAATTTTTCTTTCCGAAATGTCTTTCCAATTATTATCTAAAAATACTGATAATCCTTTATTACTTGCTATATCATCTTTAATCATTAGTGAAATAATTTCATCTTTAAATGGAATAATTTGATTTATTAAAGATCTAAAATAATTAAAACAATCTATTCCAACTTGATGAGTAGTAACCATTTGTTCAATTGTTCCCTCAACTCTGTTTACTGTTTCTGATATTAATTTTCCATTTTTATATGTTTTCTCATATATTGTAACTTGATTATTATTTAAATATTGAACACAACTTATCTCCAATGTTGTTCTTCCTTTCTGCTCATCATCAGATAAATTTAATCCTTTTTTAAAGTAACTTATTTGATAAGTATATTCTTTTTTGCAGTTATTTCCTTCTTCTGTTACATTTTGATATATTAAAGTTTCTTTAATATTATATTTATCTGTAACACTTTTGTAATTTAAATATAATCCTCGATTATCAAATTCAAAAATAATAAATCCATAATCTTTACAAGTTAAGTTTAATGATGGAAACTTTCCTAGATTCATTTCAACAAAATCTAAATCGTTATCATTTCTTTTTACATAAAATGAATAATTACTATCTGTTTCTTCAATAATCTTTCCACTTCTATCATTTGATTCTCTTGTGGATTCATATAATATATCTGAACTATTAATCATAGTTTGATATCCAAATATTTTTGAATTACCTTTTTTTACTTTTCTACCATGTAGTTTTTTATATTGAATATAACCAACCTGATTTTGGTCTTTATCCAAAATATACCAACGATTTGAACCATTAGGACCAATAATACTATATCCTAATAAATCTATTAATTTTTTTTCTTTTTCAATATTATGGTTCATAAATACCTCCCTAATAATTTATTGTGAGTATTAAAGCTTTATGTCTCAATATTATATAGAATTATTAATAATAATTCAAGTTATATATCATTTAAAAACTATAGTTATCTAAACTATAGTTTTTATCTTTATTAATCTTTTATTGTAACATGTGATATTACTCTACGTAATTTTAATCCACTTTCTTTGCATAATTCCTGTACACAATCATGTGAACTCATTTCTTGTAATAGTTTTAAATACTCTCTTCTAATATTACGTAAACTTGTCTTATTATCTGAATTATATAATTTTTGATAACCAAATTCGCTTACTGCATCACCACAGTCTAAACATAAACATTCTGCTTTTTTATTATTTGGATTTACTCTCCTAACACCATATTCATGCTCACAAATATAATCAGTATAAATAATTTCATTTAACATACTTACACTTTCATCTGATTTTGGTTCTACATCTGCACTATTTAATTTATCAATTAATCTTAGTCTATCCTTTTCATACATAATTGATTTACCTCCCTTATGTCTCATTATTATAAATCAAATATATTGTTATTTCAATTATTTTTTTCTTATCGTTATTTGATATATACTTATTTTAAAATAGTAAATGGATTTTTCCTAATTTTTAATACTTTACTTGAAATATCATCATATAATTCACTATTTTCACTATAAAACTTTTCAAATAAATCTTTATTTTCATCACACAATTTCGTAGTTTCTCCAACCATCAACTTTTCTTCTTCTTTGGAAACACTTGGGTATTGTCTTGATAAACTTTTTTTCATTTTTAAGTGACTTTTCAAATCTCCATTTAACAATAAAGATGTAACAAATCTAATTGGTGCTTCATATTCTTGATCAAATAATAAATTTTTATTTGTTTCACTCATTCTAAAAATTCTACTTTGTGTTGGATCTAAGAAATAACTTTTTCCATCTTTTAATGAAAAAGTAATTGCATGATTTCCCATACCTTTATTTAATAGATTTTTATCATCAACCATTTTTGATGAAATTTCAATACCTTTATTATTTTTATCACATTCTTCATATAATTCATCAATAAATCGTGTAACAAGACTATACATTTCTTCATTAATTATGTGAGTTCTAACCCAATCAATTAATTCTTCTTTAGTATATTTAGGTTCATCCGAAATATTTATATTAACAGTAAAATCTCTAGCATATACACCTAATTGACTTGATTCAATACCATAGTCATTTAAAATATCTGTAAGCATAGCTGAAATGTGTCTACAAACTGCTTTACCAGCAATTACATTTGTTCCTTTTAAATTTCCTATATCTCTTGCCTGTTTATTAGAAAATTGAAATAACTTATCTTTAGATAAATAGCCTTTATATAATAAATAATTAAACATAGTATAAATTTGTATAGGATCATTCAAATCAAATATTTTATTTAATTTATTATAGTTTTTTAAAAACTCTTGATATAATTCTCTGATTTGAACTATATCTTTTGTATAATCCTTTCCATGAGAACCAGTCATTACTAAATTAGCTGCTAATTCCGCCCATATTATGGCATTAAGTGAATTATTTAAAATTGGAAAATTATTCGCTATAAATCCATTAACTATAATAAGTCCCATACAAGATAATCTTAATGCATTCTGAATATCATTATAAGCATTATAATTTATTTTGCCGCACAATTTTTGGGTAATATTTTTTTCCATATATCATTCCTCTTTTTAAAATTTTCGCTATATTATACTAAATTTATTAATAAAAATCAATTATATATAAAATCTTAAATAAAAACTCTGATATTATATCAGAGTTTCTATTTTACCATTATTTTTTTAGACCATGTTCTCTTTCCACATTTTGGGCATTTCATATATCTAGTTGTGTGAACATGTGGAGCAACTAAGGCAGTCAAATAATTTGGAATATATTTATTATGGCAATTCTTGCACTCATAATAACCAGCATCCACTTCTAATTTAAGACTATAGAATGCTACTAAAACAAAAAAAATGGTAGATATACAAATTATTGTTCCAAGAACGACTCCTTCTTCTAATGTAAAATATGCTAATGTAATAATTCCAATATAAAATACAAAATCAGTAATAAGTAATATCCACATATTAGTCATTATTTTTTTATTTTTTAATTCTTCTTGTTTAGAAAGTTCAACTAATAATTCTTCTGTTTTCTTTTTATAATCTTTCATATTAATATTTTCACCACTTAAAAGTTCATTTACATTAATATCAAGTATATTACATAAATCTAACATCTTCTCAGCATCAGGTAAAGACAATCCTCTTTCCCATTTTGATACTGCTCTATCTGTAATATATAGTTTTTCTGCTAATTGTTCTTGAGTTATATTTTTCTTTTTTCTGCAATTAGCTATAAATTTTCCTATTTTTATTAAATTCATGAACCTCTTTCCTTTCCTAATTATATTATAAAACTATTAATTATTAAAATATACATACTGGTAGTTGAGTTATTCATTTTATATATTATTTTTTAGATAATTAATTAACATTTTGCTTGCAAATGTTAAAGAAATATACTTATTAGTTGCTAAATAAATATTTATATAAGGTATATTTTTATTAATTGTTAACTCTTTTAAGTTCTTATTGTTTCTTTTTGCTAAATCAATAATTGAAAAACCAACACCTAATCCAATATTAACAAATTCAGTAATTAATTCTTGACTTACAACTTCCATTTTAGGAATTAATTTGACATTATTTTGAAGTGCAATAGAATCTAGTAATTTTCTACTATTAGATTCTTCTTTTTGTAATATAAGAGGAACATTATTTAAATCTTCAAAAGAATTAATATTATCATCATAATATTCAGGATTATAAATAAAGCCTTGTTTTAATTCTGTTATTTTTTGTAGATTCAAATTTGTTTCTTTAATATTACTTTCATTAAATATGACAAAATCTAATTTTCCTAATTTTAAATCATTTATTAAATTACTTGTTAAATCATTAGTAATATCTATATTTATATTAGGATAATCAATATGAAATTTATTTAAAGAATCAATTAATACCAATTTAGTTAATGTTGTTGAACAACCTATTTTAATTTCACCTTTTGATAAATCTTTAAATGAGGTAAATTCATTTTCTGCATTATTTATAAGTTCCAAAGCACCTTTAACATATTCATAAAACATTTTACCTTCTTCTGTAAGTTCCATTCCTTTATTACTTCTTAAAAATAAAGTACCACCCAGTTGATCCTCCAGTTTTTTTATTGACTGTGATATAGCCGGTTGAGATATATGTAATTCTTCACTAGCCTTAGTCATATGTTTATTTTTAGCCACAATATAAAATACTCTATATAATTCTAAATCTATATTCATTATAAGCGCTCCTTATAGATATTATAACACAAATATATTTTACTTATCAACATATTAATAATAAAATGAAGATGAAAGGAAGGAATAATATGTTTGAAAATTTAAATATTGTTATTGGAGTAACTGGAGGAATTGCTGCTTATAAAGCATGTGGAATAATAAGTTATTTAAAAAATGAAGGGGCAAATGTAGATGTAATAATGACGAAGAATGCTTGTGAATTTATTACTCCACTTACATTAGAAACTTTATCTGGAAAAAAAGTAATAACTAATATGTTTGAAAGACCAGATTATATTGATGTAAAGCATATTAGTTTAGCTAGAAAAGCAGATTTATTTTTAATAGTACCAGCAACTGCTAATATAATTGGAAAAGTTGCAAACGGAATTGCTGATGATATGTTATCTACAACTATTATGGCAACCAATGCAACGGTAATATTTGCACCAGCTATGAATAATGGGATGTATGAAAATCCTATTGTACAAAATAATTTAGAAAAATTAAAATCCTATGGTTATAAAATTATAGAGCCAACAATTGGTCATCTTGCCTGCGGATATGAAGCTAATGGAAAACTTGCAAGTACACAAACTATTATAGATTTTTTAAAAAGTGAAATGAAGGTGAAAAAATATGAATATAAAAGAGTTTGAATATAGGTTTAATTTAGCAAGTACTCATACTGCTAAAGATATAAAAGAATGGTGTGATATATTAAGTAGTGATTTAGATGTAAAGATAAAAAAAGAAAATACAATAAGCTTATATGATTTTATTAATTCTTTTAATAAACTATATAATTATTTTAAAAGAGATTTGGCAATGTTGCCAAAATATAACTTTGGAAAAAACATTTCACTTATAAGTTATGAAGAAAAAAACGAAGGTACTAAACATGAAGAATTTTTAATGTTATATATTGATGAACCAGATAAAAGTATTGCAAATGGTATAGGTACAAATTTACTAGTTTGGTCAAAAGATAATGTATATGAAGCATATGTTACAAATAATTTAGGTCTGCTTAATAAAAACCATTATTTTAATAAAATTAATATTGATACAGATGTAATAAGAAAGTATTTGGATTTCTTTAAAAAATATAATTCATTTATAGAAACATGTAAAATAATTCAAACCAGATCTGTTTTTAGCAATGGTACTTCTATAATATTTTTTAGCATCGATGGCGATATTATGAAAGGGTTAAATAAAATAACATTAGAGTTTGGAAATTATTTTCTAAATGTTTCAGAAGATTTTAAAATTCCCATTTTATTAGGAGATGATATAACAATTGATTATGATAACAGTGAAATTAGATGTCGTGAATTAGAAGAAAAAAACAAGGTAGAAATAATTGATTATTTATTAAAAAGTATATATATACACAGGACTAACTTATCTGAAATATATGCAAATGAAAAAGAAAATAAATTATTGGAGATGATAAAATGAAAAAGATAATTATAACAGCAGGAGGAACAAGTGAAAAAATAGATAATGTTAGAAAAATAACGAACTCATCAAGTGGAAAATTGGGAATGTTGATAGCTAATCAATTACTTGATGAAAATGATGATTTGAAGATTTATTATGTATGTTCTAAAAATTCATTAAGACCACTTAATGATAAAGTTGAAATTATAGAAATTGATGGAACAATGGATTTAAAAAGCAAAATAGAAAATATATTGTTAAGTGAACATATAGATTATTTTATTCATTTAATGGCTGTATCAGATTACATGACAGATTATGTAACAACAATAGAAAAAATAAAAGAAAGTATAAACAAAAATAGTGATGTTGATGAAGTGTTTAAAAATGTCGAAACTATGGTTGGAAACAAAATATCATCATATGAAGATAATCTAGTAATAGTACTTAAACCTACTCCAAAAATTATTTCAATTATTAAAAATATTAGTCCATCTACATACTTAATAGGATTTAAATTGTTAGATGGAGTATCCAAAGAAGAACTTATTAATGTTGCAAAAAAATTAAGAAATAAAAACAAGTGTGATTTGGTTGTCGCTAATGACCTATCAACAATAAGAAATGGTGAACACATAGCATATATAATAGACACAAACAATGAAATAGAAGAAGCACATGGTAAAGATGATATAGCCCAAAGACTAGTAAGGAGAATTAATTATGGAAAGTAAAATTTTAATTGTCGGTGGTACATGGAATTTAGACAAAGGAAAAGAATCTGGATTTATTAAAAAATTCTATTCAGAACTATCTAAATATAATAATGGCATTACCTATATAAATGGAGGTAATTATAATAATTTACAAACAATTTTAAATTCAGTAAAAAACTATGATGTGGTTTGTTGGTTTGCAAATGTAGACAATTCATTGCCTAAAGTAAGAGATATTAAAAAAGTTAATCCTTATACTATACTTATCGGTTCAAAAAGAAATGACAATAATAAATACACTTTTGTTGATGTTTTAAATAAAACTTTGCTAGAAAGACATAATCTTTCCATAGAATTTTCAAAACAAAAAAATATATATAAAATGTTATTATTTGATCCACTTGGTACTAAATGGTATGAAGGAACTAATATTTCAAATTTAGTACAAAATCTTTATAAAAGACTATTATTTATTCTCAACACTAAACGAGAGCATACATATAATGCATTTGGGGAAATTGAAATACCTAGTAATGAAGAATTTTTTAAATTTGTAAGAAAAGCAGCAGAAAAATTTCATAAAACTATTGATCACTCTGAAGGTGTCACAAAGTTTATGGGAAATGCATCCTTTAGAGGTGAAAATGGTTATATCTTTGTCTCTAAAAGAGATGTTGACAAAAGTAAAATTGATAAAAATAATTTTGTAGCATGTAAATTAAATAATGGTATTCTATATTATTATGGCGATGTTAAGCCATCTAAAGATACCATATCACAAGCAAATCTATATAACCTATTTCCAAATATTAATTATATGATACATTCACATTGTTATGCTGTTAATGGTAAATATACTGAAATGCCAGTTCCTTGTGGCTCATTAGATGAAATTGATGAGATAATAAAAGTTATAAATAAAAAATACAATGGTAATTATAATTTAACATATTATAAAATAAACTATTTAGGACATGGCTGTTTATTACTTGGTAATTCAGTTGACGACCTAAAAGCAACTAATTTTATTCCTAGAATATTCCCAGAAGAACTACATAATGTTGATGAAATATTAAATAAAGGAGTTACTATTGTTAAAAACAAAAATATGATATAATTATTCAAGGTGATTTATATGCAAAAAGTTTTAATAGCAACAACTAATAAAGATAAATTTGATGCTGTATCTAAAATATTTAAAAAAACAATCTTCCCAGAAGATGAATACCTAATTTTAGGTCTATCAAGCGATATGGATATACCAGATGAAAAAGAAGAAGGAAGTAATGTTGAAAGAGCTAGAGCTAAAGCATTAAATGCATTTCATCATTTAAGACAATATGGTTTTGATTATATTGTTGGGCTTGATGATGCAATAGTTATTAAAGGAAGAATAGAACCAAATATTAAAGAATATATAAAAAAAATACTTTATGAAGATTATATTAAAGATGGAGAAGAATATGCTTTTAATAGAGCATACTGCATTATTGATAAAGAAATGAATATATATGAAACTGATTTAGATATTCCAGAAATATACCATCCCTTAAACAGTGAATACGTTTTAGAAGAACATACATATCCTCTATCTCATGTATCATACCCTATTGGATACGATAAACCAGTATGTGATTTAAGTGATGAAGAATCAACTAATTATTATTTAAAATATGTGCAAGAAGGATTAATGAATTTAGGCATTAAAAAACTGACTAAATAATAGTTAGTTTTTTTTATTCATTATTTTAACAATTTTTCAAAAGAATTTGCATTTAATATTGTATTTGAAATAAATTTTCCTTTATAAAAATTTGCCCAATTATTAAAAATACATGGAGCATTTTTTGCTTTTTCTAATGAATCAATTTTTATAAAATTCAATTTAATGCCTTTGCTTTTTGCATATTCTGATAATTCTTTTACTTCATATTCTACATATGGACATTCATTAGCATAATAAATAGTAAAATCTTGAGTATCTATTTCCATCTTTCTTGCATTATCATTAAATCTTGGTGTATCTTTATTATCAAATTGTAAAGCTAATAATTCATAATCATTAATAGTATCTACAACTTTAAAACCAAAATGTTCAAAGAATTTCTTTTCTCCAATAAATGGTTTTTTCTTTAATGATACCAAAGTGCATATACCACTCATCTTTTTTTCCTTAGCATCATTAATTGCATATTCTAACAATTCTTTAGCAATACCCTTACCTTTAAAACTTCCTGCTACCCACAAACAATAAATATATTCATAATTTTTTCCATTAATAGGAACCCACGCTGTCTCTATTGGTTCATATTCAATAAATATTTTACCTCTTGCATTTAATTTTCTAAATACGTGACCATCTTTTAATTTGTTTTTAATCCATTCTTTCTTTTTATCAACACCATTTTGATGTTTTGGATCTCCAATTGCACAACATATATGCTCATTATCAATATTTTTTTCATCTAAATTAATATATTCATTCATTCTACATACACCTCATAATTATTATATCAAAATAATTAATGTACATATAGTTTAAATCATTTAAAAACTCAAACAATTATGTTTGAGTGTATATTATAATCTACTTTGTTATCTAACTTTTTGTTCTTGAACTTCTATTGGCTTGTAAAAATCTGCATTAACAACTATTCCTTTACTTATAGCCAATTTAACTAATTCTGCATATTTTGTATATAATTCAGGATAATCCAAAAATAAATTTTCATTAATGTTAACTAAAGTTTTTTGGCATTCACCTTTTCTTTTCTCAACAAAAGAATCTATTTCATTTAAACTATTAATTAATTCTTGTTTTGCCTTTTCAATTTCTTCTTTTGAATCATAATCACATTCACAATCATCATCAAAAGTGTTTAATATTGCTGTTCTTAAATCAATCTTGTCATACCCTTCTGTCCAAATTTGTTTAACTGAATCATATAGAAAAATACATTGAGTAGAAAACCAAATTTTATCAGCCGCATCAAAAAAAGCTTCTTCATCAGCATATTTAAGAGGTTTTTCTTTAATCTTTTCTCCACATCTAGAATAATAATTACACGATGGATAAAAATCATCCTCAGGAAACCCTATATTAATTGGAAGATTTGCAACTTCTTCATTATATAAATGAGAATTAGGATTTACCTCATCTTTAGAAATACTTATTCCTAGTGAAGATATTGCATATCCATTATTTACTAAAGCCTTAACTCTTTGAGGAGTTCTATAATATTTATAAAGCAATTTTTCTTCATCAACCCCTCCATCCATTCTAGTACAAATAGCTTCAATTGTTCCATCTGCATTTTTATAACCAATTAGTAAACTAGTTGCCATAGTTATTCCTCCCTTTTTTGTAGTTTTGTATTATATCATTAGTATTACAAGCTGTCAAATTATATTCATTTAAAAAGTCATAGTTAAATATGACTAAATTTATATATAATTGAACTACAAAAGTTCTAATAATATTCTTAATAACACCAATAGTTATATTTTATTTTAATATTTCATCAGCATTATTTAAAAGTTCTTGTAGTTTATTAAATGTTTGAGCAAGTGGATAGCCATCTACAAAAATATGACTTACTGTGATATTTAATGTTAATTCATATTTTTCATTTTGATAAGTGTATTTTCCCCAACATATTCTCGGAACACATTGTGATGATATGTCATTTGGTATTGGATGAGTAACTTGAGTAAAATCAACCCATGGGACACATGTTATATAATATTCATTATAACAATTTTCTGGATTATAATTTTCCTTATTAATTCTTTTTTGCTTTTTTGCTTTCTCAATATGTTTTGAAGCAATTTGATAGAATTTTTTAAAATTAGTACAATTATTAAATCTTACGTTTTCAAATGTATTAGCATTAGTCATAACAGTAAAAGCAGGGTTTATATCATCGTAAATTACAGGCATATTATCAACAAGTCTCATTCTCATTTCATCCACAGAATTTAAGCCTTTTAATACAATATATAAAAAATCAATAAAAAATGATTCTTTATTTTTTTTTATATGTTTTATTAATGTGGTTATATCCATTTTAACATTCATACTATAGGTACTATTTGAAAATGATTTAAACCATTCGTAAGTTTTATTCCTTTCCCAATTAATTATATCTATTTTTTTCATATTCTTCTCCTTATAAATGATTTTATTATTTTTAAAAATTTATTTTTTTAATTCTTTAATTATTTTATCAAAAGGATATTTTTTACCTGGACATTTTGTTCTAACGATTGGATTTACTTCATCGTGACCAATTATATGACTTCTATCTATTATAAAATCATAATTATATTTTTCTTTAACATATTTAATAATTTCTTTCATGACTTTAATTGTGGATTTAAATTGTTCTGGTGTCAAACTTCCATCGAAACTTTCATGTTCTATTGAGAATGTAAAATAATTTGCATTATCATTTACTCTGTTTACTAACTCTGTATTAGCGAACCTATAATAAACATCACTATTTTCATTCAAAGATGTTCCATTTGCCCATGAAGAATCATCTAAAGATACTACTTGTTTAATATAACCATCTCTTCTAATTACAAAATGACTTGACACTTCTGATTTTTCATTATAAAAATGATATAATGCAGATTTATAAGTGTTATTTATATGACATACAATAATAGTCGGTATAAAATCTTTTCTCCCCTTATAGCAATTCGTACTAAATTGATGGATTTCTTTTATATCACTATAATCAAACAATACTCTTTCTAACATATTTTTATAGTTTTCACTAGTAATTTTTATTGCAATCTCATTTTCAAATAATTCTTTCATTTTTCTAAACAATTTTTCATCAAACATGTTTAAAACAACAAAATAATAATATAATGCTTTTATTATATAAGAATTATTTTTAGAAAGAATTATTTTATTAATTAGATTAATTCTTTCATCATTGTTTAAGTAATCAACATCATATAATATATTAAATAAATATCTAGGATCATTGTTAGTTAAAACAAAATTAAAAATGCTTTTATAATTCTTAATTTCAAATTTTCTTAGTAAAAAATGAATATATCTAAAATCTCCCGTATTTAAAATTTCATTAGATATTATTTCTATATTTTCTTGATTAACAAAATATAAATATAAAAACATATACCTGGCATTTTTTGATGCAATTATTTCTTTTTCTAATTCATATGTATTTTTTTTATTTTTATGTTGTAATATTTTTTCGATCATTTAATCCACCTTTTTAATTATAACATAAACAAGATAAAACTAATATTCTATTTGCTCATCTAATATATATTTTAAGATAAATTATTGTGCAAAAACCAATATATTTATTAAAAAAACTTGAAACTTTAAAAAAGTTCAAGTTTATATTCATTGTTACACATTACGTACCCATATATTTAACTGGGTTTCACACAAAAAATCAAAACTATTCAATTCATATCCCAAACGAACATACTTTAATAGTTCTTCCTGTGGGACATATGAATGAGAATCCATAAAAGGCACATTTTGACAAGAAGCAATTTCCTCTTGTATAGATTTACATTTTGTATTATAGAAAAATGCTCCAGATTTAGGATTTACAAAACATTATAATCTTCATCAATAAATAATCCAACTGCCAAAATGCTATCGCTTTTCTTTTTTTCTTCTTTAACCTATCTTTTAATATTCTTAACTCATTTTGAGTATATCTATAATTATCAGGAAACTGAACAATTCTTGTTGGATCTGTTGTCTCATGTAGATATGGATGATAAGGAAATCCTTCGAGTATTTTTTTAGTTTATTTCATATATAAATGCGCTTTTGAATACTTAATATTATTTAAAATATAGGGGAAGATTCTCTTCTCATATTGTCTTTCAATAAACTCCTTACATTTACCTTTGAATCATAAGGCCATCTCTTTACAATACTATCTGTAAAATCATTTTCATTAAAAACAATTCCTTCTTTATTTAATACTTTTAATGGTTTATGTAATGCATAAGCTACTCCTAAATCAAATACGCTACCTGTACTTGATTGATCATAATATATATCTATTTCTTCAGATGTAGCTATCGCCTCAGCATTTTGTTTGCATATAGCATACCCACCAAACAAATCCATTTGTCTTGTATGGAGATGTGGAGCATGAATTATATATCCATTATTATATTTTTCTTGAGTAAAGTTTTCAATCCATTTTCTTTGTTCTTCAGTAGCATTTCTTACAGGGCAAATCAAAAATATTTTACTATCTGTTGGATTATTTTCTATTTTACCTACTTTACACCCCATTCTTTTAACATTTTCTACTCTTCTATCCATTTCAGTTCTTACATTCGAATAATCAGGTGCTGGAAAACTATTATCCCCTATTTTACTCCATACATAAGGCATCATAGTAAATGATTTATTTGTTTCTTCAAGATTTAAATCTTGTTCATTTAATATTTTTATCTTAACACCATTAACAAATAGCATTCCCAAAATAAATAGACATTTTTTATTACTTGGCTCCAACACTATTTCAGCCTCTTCACAATTTTCAATTTTTAAAAGTTCTTCATCTGCGTTATAATTATCATAACTTAAATATCTTAACATTCTAAAACCTCCTATATCCCAATATTATATATAAAACTTTTATTAATTTCAATAATAATTTATAACGTAAATTTTTTTTAAAATTCAATTTATATGATATAATTATATTGGTGGTAATATGACAAAAGATGAATATTTAGAGTACCTAGAGCAAAGTAGAAAATATTTAGAACTAATTAAAAATAAGAGAAGTTACTATTCAAATAAAGCTACTCCTTTTATTGAATATTTAGAAGATCCTGAGAGTAAATATGTGATTGCTATAACTAAATCTCAATATGTATTCTCTGCAAACCTAATAGGAAATCATACGCTTATGACATTTGATATAATTAAAAGGATTCGACCTGATTTAAAAATAGATGAATGTGAAAATTCATATGATGTTGCAGAAAATTTTAGAGAATATAATATACTTATATTTGGATTTAATCATTTTTCATTAATTTCAATACCAAGTAAAGAAAAGTTAAGTATTGAACAATACAAGGAATTAGAAGAAATACTTCTTAATATTAAAGAATATAATAAAAAAAATCCAAATGATGTTTGGAAATTGTTTGTTGAAGCACCTAAAAAATCAAATATAGAGATCGGTTACTATGAAAATAGAATAGATAAATTATTGGCATTATTAGAAAACTATATAACTGACGATTATAAAATTCCTGAAGAAATAATTGTTGGTAGACCAATCTCTAAAGACAAAAAATTATAAAGATCCTTTTAATGGATTCTTTTTTTTGTAACAAATATAATAAATAATATTCATAACATTATAAATATTTAAAAAATGCTAGTTATAAAACTAGCATCTTGAATTTTCAAATGGCACATCAAGTATTACTATATTTGACTAGGTGTTACATAAAAAGAAATTCAATTCCATAGACACTATAACATAATATTGTTTATTTTACAAATCAATAAATTTCGCATGTCCTCATCAATAATTAAATTAATTGAAAATGTTTTATATCCTATTCTATTGATATTTGCGCCACAATGATAAACATCTTTTTTATCAATTATAAAATATCTATCATGAAATGTATCATTTGCACTTTTAAAAATATCCTGTATATTTGAATAAGCATCATATATTTGTCCATTAAAATATATTTCATTAGTTTTTCTCTTCCCCTCCATTATTTTAAATGAATCTTCCAATATTTTAATTTTATTGTAATCCTCAATCACTAAATTATTAATATATTTTTGAGATATTAAATTTTCTCCTATATAATGTCTCATAGCTACAAATGCATCCATTATTCTAATACTTATTTCTTCAGCAACTTTAGTTCTAAGTACTGTTGCTAGCATAGCAATTCCTTGTTCAGTAAATACATATGGTAATGTTCTAAACATATTATTTTTGGTTTCAAGTTGAAACCGCAAATTATTATATTCTTCTTTTGTTAATTGAAACATAAATCTTTCTGGAAACCTATTGATATGTCTTTTAACAGCCAAGTTGATAGTTTTAGTACCATTAGCACATTCATATAGTTTCGCTAAATCTGAATCTAGCATAACCTGTTTACCTCTGATTTCATGAATCATATTTTCAATTTTAATATTATTTTTTTCTATTATTTCTTTCATAATATACCTCCTCATAAAATAATAAAAAAGAGACATACTAAACTAATTAGTATATCTCCGCATGCATGCAATCTATTCATCTTGCCTTAAATAGAAAACCCTAGTCGATCTAATTGTCATAATAACACCTGGCAAGTAATTATTACAAGTTAATTATATAACGCAAATATCTGTTTGTAAAGATATATATTTAAAAACTCGAACTATTATTGTCCGAGTTTATATACTACTGGCACGATAATCATAAGGGTTTAAAACTAATTATATTTGATTAATAATAATTAGAAAACATATGTTATAATTATGTTGGTGATATAAATGAGTAATATACCAGAAAAATATGTGACAATTCACAAATTAACATTTGAAAACGAAAAAATATTAAAAGA
>JAEEGL016313100.1_pt1 | contig 55191 bp, 56 predicted proteins | sample 9134231 | NCBI WGS metagenome assembly JAEEGL01 (sample SAMN16246548, study PRJNA631951) | gut metagenome | biome: gut microbiome; feature: rumen; material: fiber-attached | host: Bos | place: Iran: Karaj | collected 2018-10
AGCGCCATCAGTTCCATGTCATACTTCGCCAGCAGATCTTTCAGTTCCTGGATCTTTTCCGGTTTGTCAAGGTAGTCAGCCGGATCCAGATGGCCTTTGCCGGGGCTGCCGCCGCAGCCGATCTCGACGGCCTGGACGCCCAGGCCATGCAGATAGGCGAGGGCTTCTTCCAAGCTCATGCTGTACAGAGGAACAGTTAATACACCAAGTTTCATGGTTCAAACCTCCTATAGAAATGTAATATCCTGATATGCCTGCATGCCGAGGCCTGGCGTACCGTCGTCGTTCCAGGCGGACAAGGCATAATGACTGAACACAGAGGCGCCTTCCGGCTCCCAGTAGTACATACCGCAAGCGCCGGTGTCACGGCAGACCTCGAGCACAGCACGCAGCATCGCAAGCGTGCGCAGCGGTCGGCTGCTTTCATCACCGGTCTCGACGATGTTGACCGGCACTTGATATCTTTCTTTAAGCTGCAGGATCGAGGCGCGCAGCTGTTCGATGTTTTCATCATATTCCTGACGGACCCAGTAGGGATAGTAGGACAGACCGATCATATCGAACGGCACTTCCAGCTCCCTGCAACGGTCGAAATAGCGTTCCAGCGCCGGGTAGATATGGCCTTCATCCAGATGGATCATGCAGATGGTTTCGGGAGAGACCTCCTTGACTCCGCGATATGCGGCTTTGTAGAACAAGGCCAGATTCTCGAAACGGTACGTATGTCCTTCCGGCCACATCATGCCGTTTTTGGTCTCGTTGCCCATTTGGACCCAATCGGGAGTAAAACCATTGTCCATAAAGAATTGAAGCGTCTCCCGAGTGTAGGCATAGACCGCATCTGCAAGTTCAGGCACCGCCAATCCTTCCCATGCAGCTGGTTTGCGCTGCTGGTTCGGATCCGCCCAACTGTCGGAATAGTGAAAATCCACCATGACGCGCATGCCTTGCGCCAAAGCACGTTTGGCCATGGCCAGTGTTTCCTCCCGGCCGCACATACCACGGTGCGGATCCTGTGAGGGATCTTTCCAGGTGCGCAGACGGATCGCGTTGATATGATAATCATGTGCCAGCAGCTCAAAGATATCACGGGGCTGGCCGGAAGCATCCCGAAAGATGAATCCTTCGCGTTCCATGGCCGGTACCCAGCTGATATCCGCGCCGCTTTGAAAATCTTTGGGTAAAGCGATCATATAGTTCTTAAATATGCAAGGTCCTCGGCGATGCACTTCCAGATATCGCCCTGATAATCATACTCGCGCTCAACGATATAGGCCTGTGTACCCTGCGCATCGGCCGTTTTCTTGAGTTCGGACCAGTTGAAGATGCCTTGGCCTGTGGGGCCGTTGGCCACGTCGCCCGCATGCTGCATTTCTTTGAACCAATCAGGCGGGATCGGACGGCCGTCCGCATCCTTCGGGAACTCGTTCAAGTCGACCATGGGGGTGACACCGACGACATTGTTGCATTCCTTGGCATGGATCAGTTCCACACGTCCGGCATGCTTCTTGATGTACTCGATGACGTTGATACCCGCGCAGGCGGCCCAGCCGGCATCCAGTTCCATGATCACGTTCGCTGGATCCGTGTTTTCCATGAGGATGTCCAGACAATACTGCCCATCGAACACGTTGAATTCCTGGGTGTGGTTATGGTAACCGAATTTTAAGCCGGCGGCTTTGCATTGTGCGCCGATCTCGTTCAGCTTTTTAGCGACCTCCAGCGTCGCGGCCTTGTCCGGCATATGTGCGCCGGGGCAGATCAGGTATTTCGCACCGATCTCTGCCATGATATCGATGTTTTCCAGTGCGTTGTCCAGTCCGACGTGGGTAGAGATGGCTTCCAGACCGATGTCTGCAAGGAAAGCTTTGAGTTCGGCCGGTGATAGCCCGCCATATCCGGCAGCGAATTCCACACCGTCATATCCGGTCTCCGCGATCCGCTTCATGGTGCCGCGGAAATCCTTGATATAATCCTGGATGACCGAATAGGTCTGAATGTAGATCTTATCCATATCAGTCGAAATAGACCGCCTTTCCGGTCTTGGAGGACTGGTAGATCGCATCCAGGATCTGGGTCACGACGTACGCCTGCTCCGGTTTGACGACCAGTTCGCCTTCGCCCTTGACAGCCTTGTAGAAGATGTCGGCCTCGATGTCTTCAGGACGTCCGCCAGCTCCGCCTTCGAAGAAAGCGACTCCGCCGGCCGCATTGCATTCCGGCTTGTCGACAGCCAGCTTGTCGAAAACAACGTGGTTGATGCGCAGACCATCACGCATGTCCGCACCGGCTTTGGTACCGGACAGAGAGGTCTTGGCTTCGTCGATATCCAGAGAGTTCAGCGCCCAGGCAGCTTCCAGATAGATCACAGCACCGTTTTCCATAGTGATGAAACCGAAGGCGGAGTCTTCGACTTCATAAGTCTCGGGATCCCAGTTGCCGAAGGCATTGCCCTGTTCGCCCTTGCCCAGCGTACGGCCGAGTTTTTCGAAGCTGACGCCCATGACGCTCTTCGGTTTGTAGTTGTCCATCATCCAGAGGGTCAGGTCCAGTGCGTGGGTGCCGATATCGATCAGCGGACCACCGCCCTGGAGGGCTTTGTTCGGAAATACGCCCCAGGTCGGGACTGCACGGCGGCGGATCGCATGAGCGCGGGCATAGTAGATCTCTCCCAGACCGCCGGCTTCGCAGATGCTCTTCAGGGTCAGGGAATCCTGACGATAGCGGTTCTGATAGCCGATGGTGAGCAGTTTGCCGCTGCGATCGCGGGCTTCGATCATTTTCTTTGCATCATCCGGAGTGGCAGCCATCGGCTTCTCGCAGATGACGTGTTTGCCGGCGTCCAGAGCTGCGCAGGTCAGTTCACAGTGTGATACATTCGGGGTCAGCACATGCACTGTCTCGATCTCGGGGATCGCGATCAGTTCTTTGTAGTCCGTGCAGACCAATGCGCCAGGAACGCCATATTCTTTGGCGGCTTTGACAGCGCGTTCTTCAATAATGTCGCAGAAAGCAACGATCTCCACATCGGTGCGGCGGGACAAGGCCGGCAGGTGTTTCTGGTTGGCGATACCGCCGCAGCCAATGATTCCAACTTTGATCTTAGACATGATGTACCTCCTGTACAGTGGTGTTTGATGATTCGATTGTACATGTAAAAAGAAATAGTGTCAAGGCGAACAAACATGTGAAAAGATGGAGGAAAGTCCACAAAATGCGTCGTTGCAACCTGAGGCCGATCGTGTTAAGATCAACGTGGATACAGGAGGATGTGCTATGAAACTGACGATCTTAGGAACAGGAAACGCGGCTGTGACACGATGCTATAATACATGTTTTGTGATCACCGATGGCAACAGGCACTTCATGGTGGATGGTGGCGGAGGGAATACCATATTGCGCCAATTGGAGGACGCCGGCTTGAATTGGCGCGACATGCGGGACATCTTCGTGACCCACAAACACATCGATCATCTGCTGGGCATCATCTGGATGATGCGGTTTATTACCCAATCCATCGTACGGGGATCCTACGAGGGAGAAGCACGCATCTATGGGCATGCAGAGGTCATTGGTTTGATCCGTACCATGGCGGAGGGGCTCCTACAGCCGAAACAGGCACAAGTTCTGGATGACCGACTGCATCTGATCGAGGTCAAAGATGGTGAATCCGTCAATATCATAGGCCATAACGTCACTTTCTTCGACATCGGTTCCACGAAGGCGAAGCAGTTCGGGTTCACGATGGACCTGGGCGATGGAGAAAAGCTGACCTGCTGCGGTGATGAACCTTTCAACGAGAGGGAACGCATCTATGCGCAGGGCAGCAAATGGCTGATGCACGAGGCCTTCTGTCTGTACAGTGAACGTGACAAGTTCAAACCCTATGAGAAGCATCATTCTACAGCCAAGGATGCCTGCGAACTGGCTGAGGATCTGGGGGTCGCCAACCTGATCCTATACCATACAGAGGACAAGAACATAAAGGATCGAAAGCGGCTGTATACCGTCGAAGGACAGGAATACTACCACGGCAAACTCTTTGTGCCGGATGACTTGGAAAGATTTGATCTATGACCAGCATGAAGCCCTGCGGACGATGTTCGCAGGGTTTTATAGTGGACACAAATCTTGTAAAGAAGACTTTTTGATCCAGAGAATGGATCAGTTCGGTTGGGTTTTCAAAATAGTGTCCATCATAACCAAAAGATAGGAAAATGACAGGTGGACACGATTTCCCGAAACTCGGCGTTTAGCTCCACTGAATGGATCTGAAACAGTTCTTTCAGATTTTTGTGTCCAATGCATCACCTCAGTCGAACCTTGTAGAAGCTATACTTGGTGGACACATGTTTCGAAAACAGGCTTTTCAGATCCAATGTATGGATCAAATACAGGGATTTACAGAGTTTGTGTCCATTGAGTAGCTTCTTGCAGTGGACACAAACGCAGGAAAACGACGATACAGTTCCCAATCACACAATAAAAAGGCCTCTGCGTTGCAGCAGAGGCCAAATTTGTTTAAACAGGGATCATTCTTTGCCAAGCGTGCCCTGACCAGAACGGGTCTTGCTGTAGAGGAACAGCAGGATGGAACCGATGACGCCCATGGAGATCGCGTCCCACAGCGCTGCGACAGCGCCCTGTGTGAAGACCAGGTTGGCGGGCTCTTTATAGATGACGATGTCCAGGATCGGCGCGCAGATGACCCATGCGACGACGTTGCCGATGATCTGGAATACATTGAAGATGAGGCAGTCCTTGATGCCGAAGCGGCCTTCATCGACCTTCAGTTTGGAATAGGAAAGACCAGTGATGAACAGAGCGATAGCGGAAGATACGACCCAGCTCCACCAGGGGGCACCGTAGGTAGCATCGCTGATGGCGTGGCCGATGAAACCGATCAGGAAACCGGCCACAGGGCCGAACATGGCTGCGAAGAAAGAGCCGACACCATAGCAGGTCTGGATATCTGTTTCCGGAATACCAGTCGGGATCTTAACGTACAGCATCAGCAGCGTGAAAAGCGCGGCGCCGATCGCGGTAGCGACAATCGTTTTGGTCTTGAACTCGAACATTTTCTTCATGATTTTCTCCTCCTGCGAGAATAAGATGTTATTACCTTACTACGATAAAAAGTGATTGTCAAGCCTTGGTGAAATCGACTTTCCAGTCGGCGCCGAAGGACAGTCCATAGGTGTGGGCCAGACTGCCCTGAGTGACTGCCATGGCGATCTTCATCAGCTCGTTGTTATACAGCATCGGAGCGCCTTTTTCCGCGAAACCGAAGCTTTGATGGAAAAGGACGTCCTTCTCGAATACGACCGTGTCATGGAAGAGGATCTTCGTATGCACATAGTCTCCGTAATGGAAGCCTGCCTTGTTGAAATCCTCCAGCGGGACGTTGGTCCACAGATTGCCGAAATTCGGATCATCGATCTCGAAGATGCCCTGCACGTGACCGCCTTCGATCACAGGTTCCAGGATTTCGTGCTCGACGATCTCATCGACCGGATAGGCAGGGCCGACGCCCTCATAATCGATGATGCCGGAGGCCAGACGGGCGGCGGTGTAGCCGAAGAGGTCGCGGCCGTGGAAGATGGCTACGCCGCGGGTGGACTGCAGGCGGTTGACGGTCTCATCGATCTCGCGGACTTCCTCGATGCCGAATTCATGCTTGATGTGGGTCAGCGCGCCATTGTCCGGCGTGACGATATAATACCCGTTTTTGGTTTTGGCGACGCAGGCGCGGCGGGACGTGCCAACACCGGGATCGACGACAGAAACATAGATCGTACCCTTCGGCCAGAAGGGCAGGCACTGCAGCATGCGATAGCTGGCGGACCAGGTATCATACTGCGGGATCTCGTGGGTACTGTCAAAGATCTCAAGTTCGCGGTCTACTGTCTTGACGACGCCGTACATGGCGCTCACGGCGCCTTCTTTGTAAGTGAAATCGGTCTGGAAGACCAGGATCGGTTTGTCGAACATGCTCATGAAATGTATCCTCCGAGGTTTGGTTTTGTAGTTCTATCAAATGAAGGGGTTCCAGAAGCGGCCGTGGTTGACGAACACGGACATGGCGATGGAGCCCAGAAAAACAAGTACACAAAAGGCAAGCGACAGATAATCGTTGCGGCTCAAAGGCTTGGCAGCGTACCAGGTGCGCTTCTTTTTCTTACCGAAACCGCGCAGATCCATCGCGTTGCTGACGACTTCGACCCGGTCCAGAGAAGAAAAGATCAGAGGTACGAAGATGTTCATCATGTTCTTCAGGCGGGTACCGAGCTTCTCCTTGCGGGACAGGTCCAGACCGCGCGCCTGCTGTGCCAGCGAGATATCGTTGTAGTCGCGGATCATGTCCGGGAAGTAGCGCAGCGTCAGGGAAACAGCGAAGGCGGCTTTATACCCTACGCCGATGCGGTTCAGGGAAGCGGCGAACTCACTGGGGTTCGTGGTAAAGATGAACATCATGCCCAACGGGATGACGGCCGCGTATTTCAGCATCTTTGTGAATTGATACAGAAGCTGCTCCAAGGTGACGGTATAATGATCCGTGATGCGGAACAGCACATGGCTGGTGCCGTAGATCGATTCACCATAGTGCGGACTGAACAGGAAAGTGAGAAAGAAGTTGATGACCAGGAAGCCCGTGATATAGTACATCATGATGCGGACCTGGCGGAACTTGATCTCCGAAACGTGCAGCACGATGAAAGAGATGATCATGATCGCTATGATGACCCGAGCATCGAAGGAAAACATGACACCGAAGGAGAGCAGAAGGAAGCAGATCAGCTTGGTCACGCCGGAGAGGTTGAAAACAAAGTTGTCTCTCTCGATATAATCGAACAGTTTACTTTTCATCATGGCGTTCTTTCTCCTCATGATCGATGAACTGCTGCACGAAGCCCTGCGGATCTTCCAGACCCGCCCGGGTCGCGAGTTCATACAGCGACGTCAGTTTCAGGTTGGCCCGCTCGGCCATGTCCGCATCGGTCAGGATGTTGACGGCGGTGTCGTCACCGATCTTCTGCCCGTCGGAAATGACGATGGCGTGGGGCGTGTATTCCAGCATCAGATGCATGTCGTGCGTGATCATGATGATGGTGACGCCCAGTTCATTGAGTTCGCGCAGGAACTCCATGATGTCGGTATAATGGTGGTAGTCCTGGCCGGCCGTCGGCTCATCCAGGATCAGGATCTCGGGATCCATGACCAGCATGGAGGCGATGGTCACGCGCTTCTTCTGCCCAAAGGACAGCGCGGAGATGGGCCAGTTGCGCATGGGATACAGTCCGCAGATCCCCAATGCTTTGGCGACTTTGGATTGGATCTCCTCCTCGGGTATCTTGCGGATGCGCAGGCCCAAGGCGACCTCGTCGTAGATCATGGACTTGGAGATCATCTGGTTGGGGTTCTGCATGACGTAGCCGATCTTCAGCGACCGTTCCTTGATGGTCCAGTCGTGGATGTCCTGACCGTCGAAGAGGATCTGTCCGTTGTCCTCGGTGACGAACCCGCAGATGACCTTGGCCAGCGTGCTTTTGCCGGCGCCGTTGGTACCGACGATGGATACCATCTCGCCCCGGCGGATATCGAAATTGATGTTTTTCAGGATCCTGCGCTTCTTGGTGTACTGGAAATCCAGGTTCTTAACGGAGAGGATGACCTCGCCCGGTTCTTTGACCGGATGCGGCGGCTGTGCCTTGTGCCAGCGGATCAGCGGCTCTTTGACCGCATCGATATCCAGCGTATCCAGGTAGCCGGGATGCATTTCCGGCGAGAGCTTGACGCCCGCGTACTTCACTGCGGTGGCGTAGAGCGGCTCGCGGTTGCCTAAAGCACGCAGTGTATCCGAAGCGATCAGCTCGTCCGGGGAACTGTCAGAAACGATATGCCCATCATCGATGACGATGATGCGGTCCACATGGCGGTACAGGACGTCCTCGATACGATGCTCGATGATGACGATGGTCTTATTGTAGTCCTTGTGGATGCGGTCGATCAAGTCGATGGCGGTCTTACCGGTCAAAGGATCCAGGTTGGCCAGCGGTTCATCGAAAAGCAGCACATCCACATCATCGACCATGACGCCGGCCAGGGCGGTACGCTGTTTCTGTCCGCCGGACAGATCGAAGGGAGAAGAAGATAGATGAGTGCCCATGCTGACCATGTCGGAGACCTGCTGCACGATCTCTTTCATCTGCACTTGCTCCATACGATCGTTTTCCAGGGAGAAAGCGATGTCCTCGCCTACCGTCAGGCCAACGAACTGCCCATCAGAGTCCTGCAGGACCGTACCGACGTGTTTGGAACGTTCGAACAGGCTGCTTTCATCGGAAGTTTTACCGGCGACCTTGATCGTGCCGGTGATCGTTCCCTTGTATGAGTAGGGGATCAGACCATTGATGCAGTGGGCCATGGTGCTCTTGCCGCAGCCGGAAGGACCGACGATCAGGACCTTTTCACCGGGATAGATATCCAGGTCGATATCATACAGCGTCGGTTCCTTTTGACTGAAGTATTGAAACGTAAAATCGTGGAAGGAAATGATCGGTTCCATCGGATCGCTCCTTGTTTTGAGATAGTCCTATCTTATAAGAATCAGTAGGAAAAGGCAAGAGGTTTTTGTTGACGAAACAGGCATTTCCATGTATACTGAAGGGTGCCTTAAAGCAAGTAATTATTGGTAAAATACATAGCAAGGAGAGAAATATGTCTAACTACACCGATCCGGGCTTCAAGCAGAACATGAAGCTGAGAATGAATTTCAATAACATGATGGCTCAGTTCGTAGGAGCCAAAGGTATCACCGAGGAGGAGATCGCCGCTATTGCCGATAAGATCGAGGCCGCTGAAAAGGCCATGATCGAAAAGCGTGCCCGCGGCGAGATGTTCTGGCGTGAGCTTCCTTATATCCAGGAAGAAGTCATCGAAGACATCCTGGCCTATGCGGCTGAAATGAAAGATCAGGTCGAGAACTTCGTCGTGCTGGGCATCGGCGGTTCCGCGCTCGGCCCCATCGCCACGCAGCAGGCTCTCAATCATCCGTATTATAACGAGCTGCCACGCGAGAAGCGCGGCGGATGGCCTCGTTTCTATGTGGCCGACAATGTCGATCCGGAACGTCTGGTCTATCTGTTCGATATCTGTGATCCGGCCAAGACCCTGTTCAACGTGGTCTCCAAATCCGGCGGCACTTCCGAAACCATGTCCCAGTTCATGATCATCAAAGAAATGCTCGAGGAAAAACTGGGTAAGGAAGAGACCTGCAAACACATCGTCTGCACCACGGACGCCGTCAAGGGCAATCTGCGTCCCATCTGCGAGCAGGAAGGCTACAAGAGTTTCATCATCCCGAATGGAGTCGGCGGACGTTTCTCCGAACTTTGTCCGGTAGGTCTGCTGCCGATGGCCATGACCGGTCTGGATGTGCGTGAGATCCTTGCCGGTGCCGCTTACATGGATGAGCAGTGCCAGAACGAGGACACCTTCAAGAACCCCGGCTACATGTACGCGATCCTGAGCTACATCGCCATGCAGCAGGGCAAGAACATCCAGGTCATGATGCCGTACGCGGATTCCCTGAAGTTCATGAGCGACTGGTTCGCACAGCTGTGGGCCGAGTCTTTGGGCAAACAGTTCGATAACGATGGCAAGGTCGTCAACGTCGGTCAGACACCGGTCAAGGCGCTGGGCGTTACCGATCAGCACTCTCAGGTACAGCTGTATGCCGAAGGTCCGTACGATAAGATGATCGTCTTCCTGGGTGTGGATAAGTTCCGCCAGGAGATCACCATTCCGAAGATCTATGGCGAGATCCCGTCTCTGGGCTTCCTGGGCGGCGCAACCCATACGCAGCTGCTGCAGACCGAGCAGATGGCCACCGAGTACGCGCTGATGAAGGCCGGCAAGATGAACATGACCATCACGCTGCCGGAAGTCAACGCCTTTACGCTGGGCGAGCTGATGTACTTCTTCGAGATCGCGACCGCGTTCGCCGGTGAGCTGCTGAACATCAATGCGTTCGATCAGCCTGGTGTCGAAGGTGGTAAGAACGCGACATATGCTATGTTCGGCCGTCCGGGCTATGAGGAAAAGAAGGCAGAGTTGGATGCGCGTCCTGCACAGGATCCGCGCTTCATCATCTGAGAAAAAAGCATACAATGAATATAAAAATAGAAAACACTGTAAGCGCGACCGCTTACGTCGTAACCGGGGCTTTGGCGATGATCACCGCCGAAGTCCCGATTCGTAATATGGAAGAAGAAGCTGTGGAATACTCCGTCTATGACCAGATCATCAGCCCGGAAGGGACTGTGCTGACGACGACGGAATCCCGCGGGCGGCTTGGTGCCGGCGCTGAAGAGACGATCCTGGACGAACTGCTGCGGGTGCGGGATCCTCAAAATGAACTGCAGGGCTACAAACTGCGCGTGCTGCTGCGCGTCGGTGATGTGTATGTAGATACTAAAGAAGTGGGGATCCGGGTCGTATGAGTGCGGCGAACCGTAAAAACTTAAGGATCGTAGGCTTCATGCTGGCCTTGTTCTGTGCTTTGACCTTCGGTGTCGCCCGTTTTTATATGTCCGAAGGCCTTACATGGACTTCAGCCCGCATTGTCAATACGGTATTTTATGTGTTGATGGCGGGGCTGTCGCTCCTCATGATGAGGCTCTCCGACTACCGTTTCAAGGATTTCGGCGTCTTCTTCTTTTCGCTATGGTGGCAGCTTCTGGTCGGCTTCGGTATCGCGGCCGCCTTCACGGTCATCGGCATGTTGGCCACTGGAGGGTATGTGATCCCCGAGGACTGGGGGTATCTTGTGCCCAGCCAGATCCTGACGGGTATCGCCGAGGAACTGTTCTGGCGTGGATTGTTATTGAAACTGATGGGAGAACTGCTGCATTCCAAGCGGAAGGCGGTACCTCTCAACGCCCTGCTGTACGGGCTCTGGGCCTGGCCCCTCACCCACAGCTGGGTCACCGTGATCCTCAGCGCGTTCATCGGTCTGGCCTTCGCCACCGTGCGCGTTGAATATGATGAAGAAATGGGCATCCCGGGACTGGCCTTTGCCCATATCCTAATGAATATTTTTTAAGCAGCAGAAAGGATGGTGACCAGCGTTGGTACCTAAGTTTGGCGATGGCCGCGACAGTTTCTTTGAACGGCGGCTGGGTATGTTCGTCCATTGGGGGCTGTACAGCATCCATGCATGGCACGAGCAGGAACTCTGGCGGCAAGGAACACCGCGCAAGGAGTATGAGGCGTTGATGCGCGAGTTCGATCCGGTCAAGTTCGATCCGGACCTATGGATCGATGCGGCGGAATCGGCCGGGATGAGCTTCATCTGCTTCACGACCAAGCATCATGATGGCTTCTGCATGTGGGATACCCAGTATACGGACTACAACATTATGCACACGCCGTATGGGAAAGATATCCTGAGGAAGCTCGCGGATGCCTGTCAGCGCCGCGGTATGCAGCTGGGTCTGTATTACTCGATCCCGGACTGGCATCATCCCAATTACAACAACCAAGGCCGGCATCATCAGATGTTCGGTCATCGGGCGGGGGACGAGCCGGACGAGGAGAAGTATTTCACCTTTGTGAAGAATCAGGTGGAAGAACTGCTGACCGGCTATGGTCCGATCTGCCAGTTGTTCTGGGATGTCAACGTCGATGAGTGGTTCGAGCCGGAATTCAACGAGCAGGTCCGCAAGTGGCAGCCGGGCATCGTGATCAACGATCGTGGACCCGGTCCGGGTGATTTTGCTACACCGGAACGCATGATCCCCGAGGGCAAAGAATTTGCGAAGCCGACGCAGGGCAATTCCGCCTTCGGCCGCGAAAGCTGGGGTTTCCGCATCGATGAGGATTATTACGCAGACAAGTACCTGATCGGTTCGATCGACAAGATCCTGTCGATGGGTGGTACCTATCTCCTCAACGTCGGTCCGAAGGCCGATGGGACGCTGGCCGAAGAGAACATCAAATCTCTGAAGGTCATCGGAGACTGGTACAAAAAAGTGAAGGAAGCTTTTGAGGGCTGTCATCCGGCTTCCTACCTGATCAACGATGATTTCTGGGGACTGGATCAGAAGATCATCCGCGATCGTATCTGGACGACACGAAAAGGGAATTCGGTCTACGTGCATCTGCCGGAAGGCGCACAGAGCACAGGCCTGATCCTCAAACCGGTGCGGACCCTCCCGCGAAAGGTGGTGCTGCTCAACAACGGGCAGGAGCTCAAAGCGAAAGTGGAAGTCACACCGTGGCATTATTTGGAACCGGCCTGGCTGCATGTGATCGGTCTCCCCACCAACGAGATGCAGGATACCGTTATGGTGCTTCGGCTGGATTTTGATGAAGAGGACTTCATCTGATAAAGGAGCAGTGGTATGGAATTCAAAGAACTCATCGTGGAACGCAGAAGTGTACGGGCGTACAAAGATCAGCCTGTAGACGTGGAACTTTTGAAACAGATCGTGGAGCAGGCGCAGATGGCACCCTCCTGGAAAAACTCACAGACCGCCCGCACCTATGTGGCCGCGTCCCCTGAGATCCTGGGAGAACTGCGTGAGAAGGGCCTGCCGTCCTTCAATCAGAACAGCTCCAGAAACGCGGCTCTGATCGTGACCACTTTCGTCCGCGGTGTATCGGCCTTCACGAATGGACAGCCGGATACCGAACTGGGTGACAAATGGGGCGCATACGATCTGGGCCTGCACGATGCATATCTGGTCCTGGCGGCCAAAAATGCGGGCCTTGACACGCTGATCATGGGCATCCGTGATCCTGAGGCGATCCGCACGCTGCTTGGGATCCCCGAAGAGGAGGATGTCGTATCAGTGATCGCGGTCGGTTACCGTGATCAGGAACCGGGCCTTCGTCCGCGCAAACCGTTGGAAGAGGTCGCCAAATTCTATTAAGCCGTCATGAAAGATATCATTTTACAGAATCCGATCTGCGCCATCTTACGAGGCGCGGATCCAAGGGAGGTCATCCCTTACGCGACAGCCGTGTTCAACGGCGGTGTGCGCATGTTCGAGGTCGCTATGAATACCGAGGGAGCCGCACAGCAGATCGAGATGCTGCGGGAAGCTTTCGGTGACCAGGCGATGGTCGGCGCGGGCACGGTCATCAATGAGGAGCGGTGCCTTTTGGCGGAACAAGCAGGTGCCCAGTTCTTCCTGACACCGTCCGCCACGGAAAGCACGCTCAGGTTCTGCGCAGAGCGGGACATCCCGCTGCTGCCCGGTGTGATGACGCCGACGGACGTGGCGCTCTGCCTGTCCTACGGTTATACCACCATGAAGCTTTTCCCGGCGGGCGATCTGCCGCTGGGCTATATCAAGAGCCTGAAAGGCCCTTACAGCGGGACTGAATACGTCGCGGTGGGCGGCGTCGGCCCGGACAATATCAAGCAGTTTTTTGACGCCGGATTCATCGGCGTGGGGATCGGCTCGAGCCTGGCGCCGAAAGCGCTGGTTGCGGAAGGCCGATGGGATGAGGTAACGGAGTACGTTGCCAATTTAGTGAGGAAAGTAAAGCAATGAAGATCCAGAAAGTCAATACCTATCGGGTACGGCCCCGTTGGTGTTTCGTGGAAATCATAACGGACAATGGTCTCACCGGTTGGGGCGAGCCGGTATTGGAAGGCAAAGCGGCCAGTGTGGAAGCTTGTGTGCAGGAGATGACTGAGTATTTGATCGGTAAGGATCCCATGCGCATCGAGGATATCTGGACGACCTTGTACCGCGCCGGATTCTATCGCGGCGGCGGCATCATGATGAGTGCCATCGCCGGCATCGACCAAGCGCTGTGGGACATCAAGGGCAAGTATTACAACGCGCCGATCTATGATCTGATGGGCGGCCAGGTCCGCGACAAGATCAAGGTCTATTCCTGGATCGGCGGAGATCGCCCTTCGGACGTAGCATCCGCTGCGCTCGAGAAGCAGGAAGCGGGTTTTACCGCCATCAAAATGAACGCTACGGAAGAGCTGCAGATGGTCGATACCTATGACAAGATCGACGCGGTCCTGGAGCGTGTAGCCGCCATCCGTAAAGCCTGCGGCCCGTATTTCGGCATCGCGATCGATTTCCACGGCCGCGTGCACAAACCGATGGCACGCATCCTCGCGAAGAAACTGGAAGAATTCGATCCCATGTTCATTGAGGAGCCGGTGCTCTGTGAGAATATGGAGGATTTCATCGAAGTCGCCCGTGCTGCCAATATCCCCATCGCGACGGGTGAGCGTCTGTTCTCCCGCTATGATTTCAAACGGCTGCTGCAGACTGGTGCAGTGGACATCATCCAGCCGGATCTGTCCCACGCCGGCGGCATCACCGAGGTGAAGAAGATCGCCTCCATGGCCGAAGCATACGACGTGGCGCTGGCACCGCATTGCCCGCTCGGTCCGATCGCGTTGGCAGCCTGCCTGCAGGTGGATGCGACCTGCTACAATGCCTTCATCCAGGAGCAGAGCATGGGCATCCACTACAACAAGTTCCACGGCGTCCTGGATTATATCCTTGACCCGGAGACACTGACCTTCCACGATGGCTGGGTCGATATGCCGAAGAAGCCGGGCCTGGGCATCGAAGTCAACAAGGAACTGGTGCTGGAAGAAAACAAAGAGCCGCACATGTGGAAGAATCCGGTATGGCGGCATGAGGACGGCAGTATCGCCGAGTGGTAAACAAATGAAGATCGGTTTTATTGGCAATGGATGGCGGACCCGCGGCTATTGGCGCATCGTCCGCCAGGTGCCGGAAGCATTCCAGATCTCTGGCGTGCTCTTCCGGGACCCTGCAAAAGCTCAGGCTTTCACGCAAGCTCCGGCGTTCACTGATTTGACTGATTTTTTGCAGCAGGACCATGACATGATCATGATCCTGATCCCGCGCAAGGTCGTGTTCCCCTACATCGAAGCCTGCGTCGCGGCCGGATTCCCTGTCCTGGTGGAGACACCCCCGGCGCCTGACGTGGAAGGCCTGGTCAAAGTCTGGGAACTGCAGCAGAAGTATAACGCGAAGATCCAGGTGGCGGAGCAGTATTTCCTGCAGCCCTACCACAGTGCAGTGCGCGCCTTGTGCGAACAAGGTCTGCTGGGCGATGTCCACAATCTCAGGATCGCCATGGCGCATGATTATCATGGCATCAGTGTGATGCGCAAGCTCCTGGATGCAGGAGACAGGCTTTGCACCATCACCGCACAGCGGTTCGATGTGCCGGTATTGTATCATTGCGGACGTGGCGGCATGGAGGAACCCCGCATGGTCACGGATCATCGCAAAGTAGCCAATTTCGTGTTCGAAAATGGAAAGGTCGGTTTCTTCGATTTCGCGGACGAGCAGTATTTCAACTACTTCCGCAGCAGGCACATGCAGGTGCAGGGCACGCAGGGCGAGATCAACGACTACCAGGTCAGCTGGTGGAACGGTACCATGCCGATGACCGGCCGTCTGGAGCGCCAGGACCTGGGACAGGATTCCAACCTGGAAGGCTACTTCCACCGCGGCATCTCCTTCAATGGAGAAATAGTCTATACCAGTCCCTTTGCGCAGTTCACGGAAGCGCGCCTCACGGACGACGAGATCGGCATGGGGTCGCTGCTGCTGGGTATGGACCGCCTGATCCGCACCGGTGAGGAGATCTACCCGCTGAAGGAAGCGCTGCAGGACACGTACCTGTACCTGATGATGGATGAAGCGATCCGGACCGGGCAGAGCGTGCAAACAGAGCCGATGCCCTGGAATTCAGGAGAATAATGGAAAAAGGCACCAGATCCGGTGCCTTTTTTGTGTGATCAATCCTTTTTGAACTTCTCGACGACTTTCTCTTTGACTTCCTGCACTTTTTCGACGATCTTCTCGTCGATATCGGTCTTATCCAGAAGGCCCTGGACTTTTTCTTTCAGACCGGCAGCGGCTTCGGGGATATCCTCCTTGATAAACTCTTCGACCTTACCGTCTTTGAAAGCATCTTCGACTTTCTCTTTGATCTCGCCGACTTTTTCTTTTACATCCATGGTTTCAACTTCCTTTCATTTTATTTTTGCGGTTCAGATGACTCTGAGCCGCGTTTTTCAGTTTCCACGATGTGGTCCAACAAACGCTCCGCCAGCCGCTTCTCCAAGGAAGCCCTCGTGACAAGAGTAGAGGCAATGAGCCGCAGATCGTCCGATGTTTCCTGCGCCAGGACCCGTTGCAGCAACTCTTTTTGCGCCGCATCGCGTTCCAAATAGGTCTGATAGAAAGCCTCCAGTCCCTCCGGATCATCGATCAGCGGGGCGAGCAGGGTGTGGATGTCATTGATGGACAGGATCTGCTTATACTCGTAGATCAAGGCCAGCAGCAGGATATGGTGCCGGCTGTACTTCTTTTTCTGCGAGGCAGGAAGCAGCTTTTCTTTGGAGTAATTGTTGATCATGGTCTTGGTCATGATCTTGTCCTCCTCGGAACGCTTGGTTGGCCCAAGCTCCCGCTCCAACAGCGTCGTGACCTGGTCCATGTACAGATCGATCCGCGGGATGGCGTCCGGTTGCATGGCCGGCTCGTGCGTGACAGCTTCAACGGAGCGCAGATATTCTTCTCCCATGAACAGATCCTCCTTTTTTATCTACGCACAGTATAGAAAAAATGTAAGAAAATGTCAATATCCACTTGCATATTCCGGAAGGGTGATATATACTATACGTAGTATTAAATACTACATCAAGGAGATGACATAATCATGAGACATATTAAAGAGCCTGTCAACTCATTGACACATATGTCAGCTGCCGTGCTGGCGATCCCGGCGACGATCTATCTGTTGTGGATCGCGGTCACGCCGTTGGAGCGTATTGCTTATTTGATCTTCGGCCTGTCCATGATCCTGCTGTATGCGGCCAGCGCCATCTATCACGCGCTCTCCGTCTCACCGAAGCACGAAAAACGCCTGCGTAAGCTGGACCACAGCATGATCTTTGTTTTGATCGCGGGCACCTATACGCCCATCTGCCTGATCCCGTTGCGTGGTCCTTGGGGCTACGGCCTACTGGTCGTGATCTGGGTCTTCGCCATCGGCGGCGTCCTGATGAAACTGTTCTGGATCAATGCGCCGCGCTGGCTGAGTACCGCGATCTACCTGATCATGGGCTGGCTGTGCCTTTTCGCCTTCTATCCCATCGTCCGCAGCCTGAACACGCAGGCTTTTCTCTGGCTCATCGCCGGCGGTATCTTTTACTCCATCGGCGCGGTCATCTACGGCCGCAAGAAATCATTGCTGCACTGGAAGCTCGGCTTCCACGAGATCTTCCACATATTCATCATGATCGGTACGTTCTGCCACTATGTGACGATGCTGTGCATTGCGTAGAATACTTATTTGGAGCTGAAGCAGTCAAGAGAACTGCGGAGGCTCTTTTTTTATGGTCCCGATCAGGAAATGCTTTCTAAAGATGCAATAAATATGTATAAAAACCGTATTTCATGTGTTATAATACAAAAAAGGAGGCTTGCGTTATGATCGCTGGAATCATCATTGTCGGGGCAGTCGGCATTCTTTTCGTCGTACTGGGCTGGCTGCTTTGGAAAAAAGAAATGATCACGCTGATGCATGATTATCATGTAAACAAGGTCTCCGAAGAAAATAAGGCAGCTTATTGCAAGCTTTCGGGGATCGGTCTGCTGGTGATCGGTTTAGGTGCGGTGGTCACAGCCGTTCTTTTGTGCTTCAGTGAATCCCCCAAGGGTTTTATTGCGTTCGCCATCGGCTTCGTCATTGGGCTTTCCATGATGATCGCCGCAGGCAGAAAATATAATCGATGATCCGGACGGGGAGGGTATCGTGAAAAAGGATAAAATCTTCTTGATCCTCAGCGTTGTGCTGTTGGTCTTGGCAGTCCTTTGTCTGGCGGCCGGCATCTGGTTCCGTATGATGTATGGTTCCGTCATGGATGGGACCGCAAGTCTGTATGCCAGATTGAACCGACTGTATCAGATCTTCCTTTGGCTAGGAGCAGGACTGATCCTGACTGGCGGCATATTGTTTGCGCTGAGACGGTCGGTTCATGGAAGAGAATGAGGAGGTGCTACGATGTCTGTCATGGCTGCGTTTATGGTGCCGCATCCGCCCATGATCATCCCGGAAGTCGGGCGGGGCAGCGAGGAGCAGATCCGCGAGACGATCACAGCGTATGAGCGCGTGGCGGATGAAGTCGCCGCGCTGAAACCGGATACTATCATCATTACCAGCCCGCATTCCATCATGTATGCGGATTACTTCCATATCTCGCCTGGCAATAAAGCGACAGGATCGTTCCGCCAGTTTCGGGCGCCTGGCGTTCGCTTCTCGGAACGATATGATACCGCCCTTGTGGACCGCATCTGCGACCTGGCGGATGCCAAAGACTTCCCGGCGGGCACGTTGGGGGAGCGGGATCCTTCCCTCGATCATGGAACGATGGTCCCTCTGTGGTTCATCCGCGAGAAATATGCCGAAGGGAAGATCGTGCGGATCGGCCTGTCCGGACTGCCTTTGGCAGATCACTATCGCTTGGGGCAGCTGATCGCCCAGGCCGTGGAAGAGACAGGAACGCGCGCCGTTCTGATCGCCAGCGGCGACCTGTCCCACAAATTGCAGACCTACGGCCCCTACGGCTTTGCCAAAGAGGGACCGGAGTATGATCGTCGGATCATGGACGTCTGTGGAAGAGCGGCTTTTGGCGAACTCTTCGATTTTGACGAGACGTTCTGCGAAAAGGCGGCGGAGTGCGGCCATCGCTCCTTTGTGATCATGGCCGGTGTTTTTGACGGCCTTAAGGTGCAGGCAACAGCCCTGTCCCATCAGGATGTGACCGGCGTTGGCTATGGAATCTGCACATTTTACCCGGAAGAAAGAGATGAAGAGCGGCACTTCCTTAAGACCTATCAAGAGAAGAACGAGCAGGACTGCCGGGAAAAAGCAGAAAAAAGCGATGTTTATGTCAGGCTGGCGAGGGCTTCCGTGGAGGCCTGGGTGCGTCAGCGCGAGCACATCCGCGTGCCCAAAGACCTTCCGGCTGAGATGCTGGAGCGCCGTGCCGGCACCTTCGTGTCTCTTCATAAAGATGGAAGGCTGCGCGGATGCATCGGCACGATCGCGGCGACGCAGGGGAACGTGGCGGAGGAGATCATCCAGAACGCCATCAGCGCCTGTTCCCGTGATCCGCGCTTTGCACCGGTCACGATGGATGAACTGAAGACCCTCGAGATCAGCGTGGACGTTTTGGGGGATCTGGAGCCGGTCGCATCGCCTGAAGAATTGGACGTGAAGCGCTACGGCGTGGTGGTCAGCCATGGGCGGAAGAGAGGCCTTTTGCTTCCCAACCTGGACGGCGTGGACACTGTGGAAGAGCAGATCGAGATCGCCAGGCAGAAGGGTGGCATCCGGGAGTCCGAACCTTATCAGTTGGAGCGGTTCGAAGTCGTGCGTCATTACTGAACGGGGTGCATGCTATGGCAACTTGTAACGTTTGTTTCCGGCATTGCGATCTCGCGGAAGGGAAATTGGGTTTCTGCGGCGGCCGCATCGCGAAGAACGGCCGGGTAGAGGCATACAATTACGGTCGGATCACCTCGCTGGCGCTGGATCCTATCGAGAAGAAGCCTCTGGCCAGATTCTGCCCCGGCAGCAGGGTCTTATCGGTCGGCAGTTTCGGCTGCAATCTGCGGTGCCCCTTCTGTCAGAACTATGAGATCTCCTGGTCAAAGGAAGCCCGGAGATATGCGGAGAAGGCGGAGACGATCAGCCCGGACGTCTTGGTGGATATCGCTCTGCAATTACGATCCAGAGGGAATATAGGCATCGCCTTCACCTATAATGAACCCTTGATCGGGTATGAATTCGTGCGGGACACAGCCAGACTGGCTCAAAAGGAAGGCCTGAAAAACGTCATGGTCACGAATGGCACCGCCGAGCTGGCCATTCTGGAAGAACTGCGGCCTTATATCGACGCAATGAATATCGATCTGAAAGGGTTTACGGATCATTATTATAATGAAGTCCTGGGCGGCGACCGGCAGCAGGTCATGACCTTCATCGAGAAAGCGGTGGAAGCCTGTCATGTGGAGCTGACCACTTTGATCGTCCCCGGTGAAAACGACACGGAAGAAGAGATGCGGGCATTGTCAACGTGGGTCTGCGGGTTGAAAAACCCGGATGGAGAGGACGTGCCGCTGCATATTTCCCGGTTCTTCCCACGGTTCCATATGCAGGACCGGAGGGCGACGGATGTTGCCAAAGTCTATCAGTTGGCAGAGATCGCCCGGGAAAAACTGGACTATGTTTATACAGGAAATTGTTGAGAAGGAAATATAATGCTGACAAAAAACGATATCTTCACTTTTTTACAGGACAATGGCATAAAGCATGATGACAAGGTCACGATCCACTGTTCCCTCCGCGCGATCGGTGCGATCGAAGGCGGAGCGGACGGCTTGATCGATGCGTTTGCGGAGTATCTGTGCGACGGGCTCTTCATCGTGCCGACCCACACCTGGGATGACGTGGTGGCGGACCATCCTTTTTATGACGTGAAGACGACGGTGCCCTGTATCGGGACATTGGCTAAGGTGGCGGCCTTCCGCCCGGATGGCGTACGGTCCCTGCACCCGACCCATTCAGTCACCGTATTCGGGAAAAATGCTGCCGCATACGTGCGGGGAGAGGAGCGGTCGGCTTCACCCGCCCCCGTCGGCTGTGCTTTGAGCAGGCTTTATGAAGAAAACGGTAAGGTCCTGCTGATCGGTGTAGGTCACGACAAAAACACCTACCTGCATTCCGTGGATGAGCGGTTGGGCATACCGGACCGCCTGAATCCCAAAACGTTCGTCATTTCGATCAAGGATCAGGATGGGAACATCCTGCAGTCGCCGCCGTTCCACACGCACTTCACCGCGGCATCCGATACCTGTGTTTCTGAGTATTACGGGAATTATAAAGAGGCATTCGAATACACCGGTGCGGTCCATTATGCCCAGTTGGGCAACGCATTGGTATATGTCTGTGACGCTCGGGGCATGACGGATACGGTCCGGCTCCTCTGGCAGAAGACGGATCACGATCTGTGCATCAAGGAAGAAACGATCCCCAAAGAGTATTATATGGCATGAAGGAGACGACCATGAAGTTTGTTTTGATCCCTCTGTGCTGCATCCTGGCAGGCATTTTCCTGTATCAGGAGAGCAAGAAAAAGTATGTGCCCGCGGTGGTCCTGAAAGGCCTGGCATCCCTGTGCTTCGTGATCCTCGGGTTCCTTTGTGCTCCGCAAGGGAGCATATCGAACCGGATCCTCTGCGGCCTCATCCTCGGCTGCATCGCCGATGTGCTGCTGAACCTGCGGCTGGTGTTCCCCAAGAAAGGTCAGCTCATTTTCCTGGTGGGGATCCTGGTGTTCCTGGCCGGACACGTCCTGTATCTGGCTGCCATCCTGCCTCTGTCGCTCTATACGCTCACGTATGTGATCATCGGCATCATCCTGACGGCGCTCCTGATGATCTGGATATTCAGCCGGATCACTGCGAAAACGGCGTTCAAGATCTTTGGCGTCGTATATATCGGGGCTGTCGTGCTCCTGAACTGCGTCGCGATCGGAAATATGTTTACGGGGCCGTCCAGATTCACGCAGGTGTTTGCAGCAGGGGCACTGCTGTTCCTCATCAGTGATATCGTATTGATCCTGAACACTTTCGGCGATAGGTTCAAACAGAGCCTGCGCAATACCAATATCGGCCTGTACTATGCAGGACAGCTGCTGATCGCCTTGAGCCTGCACCTGATGGCGATCCATCAATTCTTATAAAAGGAAGACCAACGATGCCAGATAAGACCTATAAGAATCTTTTTGACGACGGGTATACCACGTATCATGATGATGGTACGAAGAGCACGACGTATAAGAATCTCCTCGATGATGGTGTCACCACGTACCACAGTGATGGGTCTAAAAGCACGACCTACAACAATATTTTAGACAACGGTACGACGACCTATCACAGCGACGGCTCCAAGAGCACCACGTACAAGAACATCCTGGATGATGGATACACCACGTACAACAGCGATGGAACGAAGACCAAATCCTATACGTATAATAACTTTCTGGACGATGGTACGACGACCTATTCCTACACTTATGGACAGCCGACGAACACCTATGGCAGCAGCTATTCGGACCCCTACAGGGATTATGGCAGTATACCCAGTGTACCGTATTATTACGGTGGCAGCGCTTCGATCGATACTACACCGTACCGGATCAATGAGAATGCGTTTCCTGTCTGGGCGCTGGCGATGCTGTGGGTGGCCTATGGCCTTCTGATGATCCCTGCCGTTTGGGCTTCGTTCCACACACCGGAGCAGACCCAGCATATATGGATCGCGATCACTTGCTGCCTGCTGGCTTCATGGAGCGGTATCCAGATGACGAAACGGCCCGGTTTCTGTGAACTGTTCGTGTGCTTCATCCTCTCCTTCGGTATGTGCCTGCTGAACATGATCGGAGGATACTGGACGCACTTGCTGCTGATCGTGCCGGTCGGTTTTATCCTGTACATTTATCTGTACAGCGGCAAACTGAACGTCAATTACTTTGGCAAACTGCACGGGATCTACATGTGGGCGACTGCCTTCATGGTGATCAATGCAGTTTTCTATCTGGTCAAGTGGCGGATGGGCTGCCAGATCATGATGCTGTTCTGGCTGGCATTGACCTTGATCTTCCTGGTGGTGAATCTGGTGCAGAAGATCATCAGCATGATCAAGACCAAACAGTTCCTGTCCTTCCATAAAATGAAGGGCTGGGTCATGTTCGCGATCGGCGTTGCCATACCGTTGATCATGAAAGTGCTGCAGCCCTCCATGGAACTTTGGATCTGCGGACTGATCGGTCTGGGACTGTTTCTTGCGGCGGGGATCATTTGTACCGGTAAAGAAGATAAGCGCAGATTCATCATGTATACCTTGAGCTTTACCATGATCAGCTTTGTGTTCTGCCAGCTGATCAATGCGCAGGGCGGCACCATGATGGATATCACGAACATGTTCGGTCAGATGGACCGGCAGATCGGGTTTTCGCTGACACAGCCGGTCGTTGCGTTCCTGTTCCATACCATGGAAAAACTGGCAGATTTCAGCGCACAGGTCTGCTGGACGATCACGGATCTGGTGATCCGGCTGGGCACCTGGATCGCAGATCTTGTGCATATCAATTTGCCGGACTACCTGGCTGCACCCAACTATATCCTTGCCTGTGCCTTCTGCGTGGTACCGATCGTAGTGATCACGGCCATCGGCACGGCGATCGGAAAAGCACTGCGTAAAGAGAAGAAGGCAAAGTGAGGTTTCTTGTTGTTGGGGCGATAACGTTCTGGAAACAGGATGGCTTGAGGTGGGACGTAGTGGAAATGGCTTGATTACGTTCTGAGAGCAAGGTGGCTCGAAATAGAACGTAGAATAGGCGATGGGACTACGTTGTAGAAAACACCATCCTTCAAATGGGACGTAAATGGCGAAATTCTAAGTATTTGAATCACAAAAAACCCCTTTTGCATTTGCAAAAGGGGTTTTGCGTCGGAATGACAGGACTTGAACCTGCGGCCTCTTGGTCCCGAACCAAGCGCTCATACCAAACTGAGCTACATTCCGAAAGCTATATTAGTATAGCGCGGTGCCAGGGGTTTGTCAAGGACAAAAATGAAGAAATTTGCGTTACTTGCCGGAGCCGCCTTTTTTCTTCATGCATGCACCAATGATGGCGCCGCCGATCGTGGCGATGCTGAGGAGATATTTATTCTGACCGAACAGGTAGAACAGAATGATACCGATGACCAGTCCAATGGCCATGCCATAGACGAAATAGTTGCCGCCGTATTCGAAAGATTCCGGCTCTTTGTAAGAGAAGACCTGGTACGGCTCATCAACGGGGCTTTTGTGCTCCTCGGCCGAGGTCGTTTCTTCCACCATTTCTACAGCCTCTTCGTTCAGGACCTGATCTTTGTTTTCTTCTGCCATACTGCACCTCCTGCAGATCTGCCTTGGATGTAAAAATACCAGAGAATATTCTCTGGTATTTTTGAGTGGAGATAACGGGATTCGAACCCGTGACCTTCTGAATGCCATTCAGACGCGCTCCCAACTGCGCTATACCCCCACGCCGTTAGCGTAGTATATATTACCATCATTGGTCGGAGATGTCAAGGGCTTTTAATGAAATTATCATTTGTAATCCCAGGTATCGGATGCTATAGTTTTGATATCCGTTTACAAAACGGCAATAAACCGTTGCTATAATATGTTTACGATAGATAAAACGAAGGAGCAAAAACATGGCAAAGATCCTGATCGCGGAGGACGATACGTCCATCAATACATTGATCGCCGCCAATCTGCGGCTGGTCGGGCATACGCCGCTCCAGGTCTATGATGGAGTGGAAGCCGTACAGGCAGTCCGTTCTCGGCAGCCGGACTTGCTGCTGTTGGACGTCATGATGCCGGGGTTGGATGGTTTCTCTGTTATGGAAAAGGTGCGCGGAGAGGTGCCGATCATCTTTCTGACGGCCCGCACGGGTCTCGAGGACCGGCTGCAAGGACTATCCGGTGGCGCCGAAGATTATATCATCAAGCCATTTGAAATTCTGGAGGTACTGGCACGCGTCGAAAACGTGCTGCGCCGCACGAAGAAGCATCAGAACGAATTCCGGCTCAAAGAAGTGCGTGTGGATCTGGATGGCCACAGAGTCTTCGTGCAGGAGGAAGAGGTCACCCTGACGCCTCAGGAATACGCCTTACTGGAGATGCTTATCATCAACCGCAACCTGGCCCTCAGCCGGGAACAGATCCTGGAAACGGCCTGGGGCTATGATTATGAGGGTGACACGCGGACGGTCGACGTACACATCCAACGGCTGCGCAAGAAGCTGAACCTCGAACAAGAGATCCAGACCGTCTATAAGGTCGGCTACCGGCTGCAGACAGGAGGTAAATGATGTTCCGGCATTTGAAGTACTGGCAGAAACTCTATCTTTCCATACTGATCCTGTTCATTGTCTGCCTCGTCGGTGGATTCGCGGTATTCGCGCAGTATAGTGTGAATAACAGTTTCAAAGCTCATAAAGAAGCCTTCTTGTATACCCAGCATACTGTGGTGGAGCAGCTGGCATCCGATATTCCCGCCGTTATGGAACGAGATCCCGAAGCGATCCGGGTCTTGTTTCAGATCTATGCGAAGCGGCTGCGGGCACAGGGATATCAGTTCATGGCAGAAAAGACAGATGGTCCTTCCTATGGAGAGCTCCCGGAGATCACTGCCGCGCTGCAGCCGGGACAGCGGGGATGCCAGCTTCTGACCGATCCTAAGAGCGGACATCGCCTTTTGGTGGCGGTCACGGTCCTGGAAGAGGATCTTGCTGGGTATCGCTGCGGCCTGGGGGAAGACATGGAACCTTTTTTTCAGACATGGCATGAAACGATCGTGCGGTACCTGGTGCTGGCGGCAGGATTGATCGTCCTGTTTGCCATCGGCCTGTGCATCGTGCTGCGGCGGTTGAACCGTCCGGTCCGCGAGTTGGAAGATAAAGCCTCTCATATCGCGGAAGGCCGGTATGATGGTCCCGCTATGAAGTCGGCCGCCCGGCAAGATGAACTAGGAGACCTGGCCCGGGCTTTGGAGCAGATGAGCGGCACCGTGGCGCAGCAGATCCAGGAATTGAAGGAAGAATCAGAAGCAAGGCAGCGGCTGATCGATGATCTTGGCCATGAAATGCGCACTCCCTTGACTGCGATCCGCGGGTTCGCGGATCTTCTGCAGCGAAGCAGTGCAGATCCGGAAACATTGTACGAAGGGACAGAGATCATACGAAAAGAAAGTGACCGACTTCTGAAGCTTTCGGAGCAGTTGATGAAACTCTCGGTGCTGCGGCACGAGGGCCTGGAACTTAAGCCTGTGCACCTGGCCGAGATCGTACGGTTCGCCGCAGCCTCTGCGCAGCCAAAAGCGGAAGATAAGGGCGTCACTCTGAAGGTCCATGCAGAGGAAGATACGATCATCCAGGGAGACAGGACGCTGTTGGAAAGCCTGTGCATCAATCTGATCGATAACGCTGTCAAGGCGTCGGAACGCGGCGGAGCAGTTTCCATCACGTTGGAGGGCAGGCAGGTGCGGTTCGTCGATACAGGCTGTGGCATGGACCAGGAGACGCTGCAAAAGATCGGACAGCCCTTCTTCCGTGCGGACAAAGCACGGTCGCGCAAGGAAGGCGGTGCAGGCCTTGGCGTGGCGCTGTGCAGATCCATCGTGGCCGCGCACGGGGCAGAACTTCGATACGAAAGCGCACCGGGAACAGGTACGATCGCTTTTGTCAACTTTTACGACTCCGCAACAACTTAATGACGAAACGAACATACGGCATGGGTATCATTTGCTCATAAGATCCGATACGGATCTGGAAAGGAGCAGATCATGAAACGAAGATTATTATGTGGCAGCATGATTCTCGTCATGCTTGCAGCTTGTACAGGATGCACGGCCGGCTTGGGCAAGATCCCGACCGTAGAAGCGGAGACCTTGGACGATACGACACAGGCGGAAGCGGTCTCCGAGAAGACAGAAGAGACCAGTCAGATGGAAACCCGGGTGGAAGAATCGGTAACCTCGCAAGAGCCTGAGGAGACGGCGCCTGAAGCAGCGGAAGAAGCAGAAGACGGCTGGCAGCGGCTCACGCTCGAGGATCTGCCGGAATATGCCGGTTCCGACGTGTTCGGTACGGCTGAGGAAGAAGAGTATGTTCCGGAAGAACAGGCCAAGGAAGAGCAGTCACCGGAAGGACATACCTTTGTATTCGTTGACACGTATCTTTATGAAACCGAACAAAGCGGATGGACCATCGGCGCTGAGACTCCGGAGGAGGAGGGACCGGCAGAGGCGGAGATCGACCCCACCAGACCCACAGAAGCGGAACTGACGCCTGGGGAAGCTGTGGATCAGGCCGCTCGGATCCTGGAGCAGACGACCGGACTGACCCCTGCATCCGGCTGGAACGTCGAGTACTGGCCGAGCCTTGCTTTCGATGAGAAAGACTATTTGAGTGGCCGGGCGCAGTATGCGATCCGAAACGATGATGATGCGCATTTCCTTGTTTACCTGGATTCGATCACTGGGGATTGGCAGCTGATCATGCCGGGAGAAGAAGGCCTGCGCGGTGAAACGATCCAACAGCTGATCGCCTGGGGTGAAGGTGAAGGCAAGGATGTCGCGCCACTGAAAGCGTATCTGGAAGAGGGCCGCGCGTTTGCAGGGTCACACAGCAGCGAAGCTGTCGTAACAAGGACCATGGAAGCGATGGGCATGCAGTTGAAGAACGTGCAGCAGCTCGATATGCGGATCCTCCTGCCAAGGGACGGGGATGAAGACTGGATATCTTATATGGAAGAGATGGTCCAGGAGGACGATTTCGACATATACAGCTACTTGTCCGGTGTCGTTGAGGTCTCAGTCACAACGGAAAACGACGAACAGTTCCTGGTGCGGTTTGACACGGTGAGCAGGGAGATCCAGCAGATCACCCGTGGACTGCCGGATCCGGAGGATCATATCGAAATCGCGATGGAAGACGGCGTATAAAACCCTGATTCTCTCAGATTTATGGATTGTAATCAATCGATAGGCATGGTATGATACGATGTAACGAGAAAGTGACAGGGCATTGGACCTGTCTGCACATATAAGGAGTCGATCGTGAAAAGAATCACCATGCGCGTCTGGGCAGCGATCCTGTCCATACTCATACTCATACCGCAAGGAGCAGTCCTGCGTGCGCAGGAGGATCTTCCGGAAGACGGCACACCCGTGGTCGTCGAGGAAGATCCTTCAGCAGGAGCGCCGGACGCACCTGTGACGGAAGCCCCCGGCGCTGGGGATACGCAGGATCCGGAAAAGCCTCAGGAACCCCAAGAACCACAAGAACCCCAGGATCCCCAGGAACCCGAGGATCCGCAGGAACCTCAAGAACCGGAAGAACCGACAGGACCCGAAGAACCGGAGCCCCCTGCTGTTGAACCATTGCCCGCGCCGACAGACTTTGCCGTCGAGATCCTGAAAGAGGAAGAGCGGCTCAACATGAAGTGGACGCCGGTTGAAGGAGCCGACGGCTATGAGATCCAGTATACTGTTGATGAGGAATTTGTCGAAGTCAAGACCATCACGATCGATGATGGTGCGGCGGATCATTATGAGGATCTGCTGTTCCTGTGGGACAGCGGCATCACCTACTATGTCCGTATCCGCACGTTGTCTGCGGCTGAGACAGACCTTTGGAGCGAAGCGATCACCTTCATGATCGAGGAGGAGGTCCCCAAGGTTCCACAGATCACCGCTGCGGTCAATCATAAGGATAAAGCGATCAAAGTCAGCTGGGCCGATACCGGGGCGGATGCATATGAACTTAGAGTGATGCCCGAGTCTGGCGCAGAAGAGGAGCGGATCTTAAGTGTTGGAAGCGGCGTTGCGTTGAAGGAAGTCACGGGGCTTACTGCCGGTGCTTCTTATCGGCTGCAGGTGCGCGGCCAAGAAGATGACGTATGGTCCGAATGGTCGACACCTGTCACCATCACCGTCGACTTCTTCAAGCCGACCTTGTCCAGTGTCGCCAACAATTCCGGCGCGGCACTGAACGCAGCCTGGAACCAGGTGCCTGGTGCATCCGGTTTTGAACTGCAGTACGCTACGAACAGCAAGTACACCGGCGCGCAGATCGTACAGATCAGCGGCAGCGGAGCGGTCAGCGGCAAGATCCCGTCACTGAAGGCGGATACCACTTATTACGTACGTCTGCGGGCGTATAAGATGATCGATGGCGTCAAGGTCAATACGGGATGGACCAATTCCAAAAAGGCGAAGGTCACCTTCTATACACCGACGTTCGTTTCCTTGACCAACAAAGCCTGGAAGACCATGACGGTCAAATGGCAGGTCGTCACCTCAGCGGTAGGGTATCAGATCCAGTACGCGGACAACAGCAAGATGACCTCGGCCAAGACGGTCACGATCAAAAACGGTGCTACGACCAGTAAAAAGATCGCGAAACTTGTCAAGTACAAGACCTATTATGTGCGTATCCGTGCGTACAAGAAGGTAGACGGGAAAAACGTATTCAGTTCCTGGAGCGGCAAGAAAAAGATCAAGATCAAATATAATCTGAATTCTAAAAACCTCAGCGTGCCTTGCCGGATGCAGTATCCGAGCCTGCCGAACGGCTGCGAGGCTGTGGCGCTGACCAATGTCCTGCTGTTCTACGGATACAACCTGTCCACGACCTATCTGGCGGATAAGATCATTCCGCGGAGCACTTCCAATTTCGTGACGAAGTATTGGGGCAATCCGCACGATAGTACCGGCAATTCCATCGCGGCCCCGGGCCTTGCGATGGCTGCCAATAAGTATCTGAAGAAAAAGAAGAGCACCATGCAGGCCTACAACCTGACAGGCGCGACTTTCTCCAGCCTGCTGGATCACATCGAAGAAGGCAGACCTGTCATCATCTGGACGACCATGTATCAGGCGAAATTGGGTAAGCAGTATGCCGGCACACAGTACTATCAAGGCGTGGCGTACAAAGTGTATTCCAACTCGCATACTGTGGTACTGAAAGGATTTGATCGTAAAAAAGGCAAGGTCTACCTGTCGGATTCGATCTCCGGAGTTGGCACGTACGATCTGAAATGGATCAAATCTCTTTATGAAGCGCGCGGTTCACAGGCCGTGGTCATCTACTGATCAACTGCATTCGGAAGACGTTGGGAAACCAACGTCTTTTTTTGTTATAAAGCATTGACAACCCGCTTCGTATCCTTTATAATAGAAAAAAGTTAAGTAGTTAATCATTTATATGTAGTGTATGAAAGGAACAAGAGGAATGCTCAAAACACTGGGCCGCTATGTCGGCCAATTCAAACGAGATTCGTTTCTGACCCCATGTTTCATGTTGATCGAGGTCATCATGGAAACGGTCCTTCCTCTGATCATGGCGTCGATCATCGACCAGGGCATCACCAAGGGCAACATCAACCATGTCTATCTGATGGGCGGCCTGATGCTCCTGACGGCGCTGGTCAGCCTGTTCGCCGGTATCATGGGCGGACGTTTCGGTGCCAGCGCGTCCACCGGCTTCGGACGCAATCTGCGGAAGGCCATGTTCGAGAACATCCAAACCTTCTCTTTCTCGAACATCGATACGTATTCCACATCCAGTCTGGTCACGCGTCTAACCACGGACGTTACCAACCTGCAGAACTCCTATCAGATGATCCTGCGCATGGGCATCCGTGCTCCGTTCTCCATGATCATCTCCATGACCATGGCATTTCTGATCAATGCCAAACTGGCCACCATTTATCTCGTCGCAGTCGTTTTCTTAGGGATCGCGCTGATCAGCATCGCCACCAAGACCATGAAGTACTTCCGTCAGGTCTTTGAAAAGTACGATGAAATGAACCGCAGCGTACAGGAAAATGTAGCCGCGATCCGTGTGGTCAAAGCTTACGTCCAGGAGGACTATGAGCGGCAGAAGTTCAAGCGTGCCGCCGGCAACATCTACAATATGTTCGTCAAGGCGGAAAGTCTGCTGACATTGAACGGCCCGATCATGAGTCTGACGGTGTATACCTGCATCATCTTGATCAGCTGGTTCGGCGCGAAGTTCATCATCCGCGGCGAAATGACGACCGGTGAGATGACGAGCCTTCTGTCCTACTGCATGGCCATCCTCATGAATCTGATGATGCTGTCCATGATGTTCGTCATGATGACCATGTCCGCGGCCAGTGCCAAGCGTATCTGCGAAGTGCTGGAGCAGAAGAGCGATCTGACCAATCCGGAGAATCCAATCATGGAAGTGCCGGACGGTTCCATCGATTTCGATGACGTGGACTTCTCTTACAGCAAAGACGCGCGTGAGTCGGTCCTCAAGGACATCGATCTGCACATCAAGTCGGGTGAGATCATCGGTATCATCGGTGCGACAGGTTCTGCGAAATCCTCGCTGGTCAACCTGATCAGCCGCTTGTACGACGTCACCGCGGGTACCTTGAAAGTGGGCGGCAACGATGTCCGCAAGTACGACCTGGTCACCCTGCGTGACAATGTCTCCGTCGTACTGCAGAAGAACGTCCTGTTCACCGGTACCATCTACGACAACCTGCGCTGGGGCAATAAGAACGCCACGGAAGAAGAGTGCCGCCGAGCCGCGAAGCTGGCCTGCATCGATGATTTCATCGAAAGCCTGCCTGAAGGGTATAACACCAAGATCGAGCAGGGCGGCAGCAACGTATCCGGCGGTCAGAAACAGCGCTTGTGTATCGCCCGTGCGCTGCTGAAGAATCCGAAGATCCTGATCCTGGATGATTCCACCAGTGCGGTGGATACCGCGACCGATGCCCGCATCCGCAAGGCATTCGCGGAGGAGATCCCGGATACGACCAAGCTGATCATCTCACAGCGTATTTCCAGTATCCAGCATGCGGACAGGATCCTGGTCTTAAGAGAAGGCCGGGTCGATGGTTTCGCATCGCATGATGAACTGGTCAAAACCAACGAGATCTATAGAAGTATCGTCGAAGCCCAGACACAAGGGTCGGGCGACTTTGACGAGAAGGGAGGTGAATTGTAATGCCGGGACCGGGAGCACCGAGGGGAGCAAGGATCCCCGGAAAGAAAGTAGAGCATCCGTTTAAGCTTCTTGGACGCACGCTGAAATTCGTATTCCGGGATTACAAATTCCACTTCGTCATCGTATTGATCTGCATCGTGGTGAGCGTTCTTGCCAGCGTCCAGGGCACACTGTTCACCCGTACTTTGATCGATTCTTATATCCTGCCGATGATCGGACAGGCGGATCCGGATTTCGGGCCGTTGGCCGGCGCGATCGGCCGGGTGGCGATCTTCTATCTGGCAGGCGCCTTGGCCAACTGGATCCAGGCCCGCATCATGGTCAACGTCACGCAAGGTACGATGCGCAATATCCGTATCGAGATGTTCGACCACATGCAGAGCCTGCCGATCAAATACTTTGACACCCATAAACATGGCGATATCATGTCCATGTACACGAACGATATCGACACGCTGCGCCAGCTGATCAGCCAGAGCATCATCTCGCTGTTCCAGTCGCTTTTCACAGTCGTGACGGTCTTTATCAGCATGATCACACTGTCCATCCCGCTGACGCTGCTGACGTTGGTCATGGTCGCGGTCATGACGGTCACCACCGGTAAGGTCGGCGGTTTGACCGGCCGTTACTTCCTGGCACAGCAGAAGAATCTGGGTATCGTCAATGCCTTCATCGAGGAAATGATGGAAGGTCAGAAGGTCGTGAAAGTTTTCAATCATGAAGAAGAGAACATCGAGACCTTCAACCGCATCAATGATGAACTGTTCGATTCCGCCAACAAGGCGAACCGCTTCGCCAACATCCTGGGCCCGATCAACGGTCAGCTCGGCAACGTCAGTTACGTGCTGTGCGCGATCGTCGGCGCGGTCCTGGCGATCAACGGCATCGGCGGCCTGACGCTGGGTGCGCTGGTCTCCTTCCTGACCTTCAACCGCAGCTTCAACATGCCCATCAGCCAGCTGTCCATGCAGTTCAACTCCATCGTCATGGCGCTGGCCGGCGCAGAGCGTATCTTCAACCTGATCGATGAAAAACCGGAAGTCGATGATGGATATGTCACTTTGGTCAACGCGAAGCGCAATATCGATGGTACTTTGAGCGAGACCACGGAGCATACGGGCGTGTGGGCGTGGAAGCATCCGCATAAAGCGGACGGCACCACGACACTGGTCGAATTGCAGGGCAACGTCGTCATGGACGATGTGGACTTTGGTTATGTGGAGGACAAGATGGTCCTGCACAACGTCAGTCTGTTCGCGGAGCCCGGTCAGAAGATCGCTTTCGTCGGTTCCACCGGCGCCGGTAAGACGACCATCACCAACCTCATCAACCGCTTCTACGATATCCAGGATGGCAAGATCCGCTACGACGGCATCAACGTTAACAAGATCAAGAAGAGCGACCTGCGTCGAAGCCTTGGCATCGTTCTGCAGGAGACGCATCTCTTCACCGGTACGGTCGCGGACAATATCCGCTATTCCAAACTGAATGCTACGGATGATGAAGTCCGGGCAGCGGCGAAACTGGCCAATGCCGATGGTTTCATCCGCCGCCTGCCAAAGGGCTACAACACCGAACTGAAAGGTGACGGCGGCAACCTGTCACAAGGTCAGAGACAGCTGCTTGCCATCGCCCGTGCGGCGATCGCCGATCCGCCGGTCCTGATCCTGGACGAAGCGACGTCCTCCATCGACACCCATACCGAGAAACTGGTCCAGGAAGGCATGGACAAGCTAATGGCCGGTCGCACGACATTCGTCATCGCGCATCGTCTGTCCACCGTCATGAATTCCGACTGTATCATGGTCCTGGAAAAAGGCCGCATCATCGAGCGCGGTACGCACCAGCAGCTGCTGGATGAGAAGGGCCGCTACTATCAGTTGTATACCGGTAAGCCGGCAGAAAAAGTATACGAACAAGTTTGATCCCAAAAGGCAGGAGACGCCGATGCGCCATCTGCCTTTTTTTCTTGAAAAACCGGAATGTTTGGGTATAATATGTACAAGATCTAATAACGTTTGAAAGAGGGAGCCATCAATGAACAAGATCGTAACAATTCTCCGGGAATCCCGACTGGCAAGGTTTTTGATCCCCGGAGGCATCATGGTACTCGTTTTCGGTATCATCTTTTTTATTGGCAGTAAACAAAATCAGGATTATATCCAGACAGAATCGACCGTAACAAAGGTTGAACTAGAGCAGGATTCCTATACCGATGGCGATGGAAATGTCGTCGAGGCGACCTATGTCATTACGGTGCAGTACACGGTGGATGGCAAATCGTATGAATCGGAGCTGGGAGGACTGCCGAAGTACAAAGAAGGCAAAACGATGACGATCTATTACGATCCTGAGGACCCGCGTAATATCACGCAGACCAAGAGCCTCGTCATTCCGCTGATCATCATCGCTGCGGGAGCCGCGATGCTCGTGGGCGGTATCCTCAGCGCTGCCAATGCGGTCAAAAAATACAATAGAATGAAAGAACAGGAAGAGGAGTGGAACAATGGCAATTAAGTATATGCTGAAGCCGGCCTTGAAAACAGTCAAGCAGGCGTTCTATCTGGAAGACGAAAACGGTCAAACAGTCTATGAAGGAAAGATGCTGAAGTTCTCCTTGTTCGGCGCGTCACCTTTCGAATTCGTGAACCACATCACGAACCACACGGAAGAGCATAAAGTCGGCAAGACCGTCACAGTAGAACAGGGCGGAAACGATATGATCAGTTTCCTGTCCAAGAAGTCCTATTTCAAATATGATGGAAAAAAGATCTGGGACTATCTGCATGATCTGGGGATCCGCATCGATTCCAGGATGGCGGGCAACAAACTGGGCATGGTCTACGATGTGACCTGCAAAGGCCAGCCACTGGCGACGATCGCGAGTTCTTCACCCAAAGGCAAGTCCATCATCACGACAGATCTGTATTACGATGTGACCTGCGAGGAGAAAGATCTGGATCTGGCCTTCCTGACAGCCTTTTCCATCGCGAAGACAGATCAGACGTTTTACAATTGATCCACATCGATCTGCAGTTATGAGCGAGCAGGCGGCAGCTCTCGTTTTTGAGGGAATGGCAGCATGGAAACAGAAAGACTGATCATCGACACGTTCAAGGCCTCCGACAAGGAAGCCTATTTCCAAAACGTCACCCATGACCGGAAAGTCCTGGAGACCTTCATCTGTCCCTACACGGAGACGTTGGAAGAACTGGACTTTTCCCGCTACATCGACAGCGAAATCATGTTTGCGGTCCGTTTAAAGGAAACAGGCCGGCTGATCGGGATCATATTGTATTTCGACGCCACGGAGGAATCCTGCGAGTTTGGATACGCCATCGGGTCCGGTCATTGGAAGCAAGGGTATGCGACAGAGGCCGCCAAACGATTTATCCAGTACCTTTTCGATGAGAAAGGTTTTCAGATTGTATATGCCGGTTTCTTTGCAGGGAATGATGCTTCCCGGCACGTCATGGAGAAATGCGGGATGACCTACGACCATTTTTCCGAAAAGGAATTGACTTATCTAGATCAGGATAGAGACCTGATCTATTATTCCATTCGTAAAGAATAAAGGAGATATCATGCTTACTGAAACGAAACGACTGATCATCACGGAAATGACCATGGATATGGCACAGGCCGTCCATGAGAATTCGTTGGATGAAGATACCCGCAGATTCGTGCCGGACGAAGTGTTCGAGACCATAGAAGACGCTGCGGAGACCATCGACTTCCTGATGGCGCAGTATGGAGCGTATGAAGGACCCCTGGTGTACGCACTGTTGACAAAAGAAAATGGACGCAACATCGGTTATGTGCAGATGGTGCCGATGGAAGAGGGTGCCTGGGAGATCGGCTATCATGTGGGCAAACCCTACACGGGCAACGGATATGCGACGGAAGCGGTCCTTGCGTTCCTTCCGCTGATGGCGAAAGCGATCGGTATCAGCGAGGTGCTGGGGATCTGCCTGAAGGAGAATGCAGCTTCCTGCCGTGTGCTGGAAAAATGCGGCTTTGAAAAACGCTTTGAAGGACTGGGAAACTATCAGGATGCCGAGCGCGAGATCGTGCGTACCGTGTGGAGGATCGATGGATGAAATTGATCGAACCTTCCATGGCGTATGATGCCCAGATCCAGGCGTACCGCAAGGAATTCCTGGAATATGGAGGTTCCATGGACGGCTGTGGCTCGCTGCGCCGCTTCGATCGGACCGAGGACTGGCTTGCCCAGGTGGAAGCTTTGAAGAAGCCGGAGACGACACCGCCGGAATATGTGCCGATGACACAGTACATCTATGTACGGGAATCCGACAACAAGATGGTGGGCGTGATCCAGATCCGTCATTACTTCAATGAATTCCTGGAGAAATATGCCGGCCACATCGGGTATTCCGTAGCGCCAAGTGAAAGAAGAAAAGGCTATGCGACGCAGATGCTACATGATGTTCTGCCTGAATGCAGAGCCTTGGGGATCCCCAGACTGCTGATCAGCTGCGTACAGGGAAATGAAGGCAGCCGCAGGACCATCCTTAACAATGATGGCGTATATGAATCGACGGTCTACCTGGAGGAGAGAGACGTATACCTGGAACGGTACTGGATCGACCTGTCAAAGTGATTTCAAAAAAATATTATGGTACCTGAATATTTTTGCTTGACAAACTATTTGTCTCGTGATAATATTTAGGTACCATAATAATTTAAGGAGGAAATCACAATATGAATACCGAATATAAGAAACCAGAATTTTGCAACCAGTGCCCGAATCATTGCCCCGCAGATGATCTGCATTGCGGCCGCGGCCGTGCGTATTTTGCCAATATGGAAAAAGCGATGCAAGGAGAGGCGCATGAAGATCGAGAAGAACACAGGCCTCGTGGAGAACATGGACCTCGCGGAGAACAAGGATTCCATGGGCATAGAGGCATGCATCATCCGCGTCCGGAGATCAATGAGCAGTCTTCGTTGGAAACTCTGCTCAGGGCGTGTGGGCATCGGCTGCATCATGGCATGCCCGGCGGTCCTCACGGCAGTCAGGAGCATGTGCTGAGAATGCTGGCTGACCAAGGCACGCCGATCGACCAAAGAGTGCTGCAGGAGGCCATGCATGTGCGTCCGGCATCCGCCAGTGAGCTGCTGGCCAAATTGGAAGAAAAGGGCTACATCCTGCGGGAGCGTGATGCAGAAGACAGGCGCCGCGCCAGGGTATCTTTGACTGAAGCCGGCGCCGCCAAGGTTGCGGAAGCTGCACCGGTTCCGGAAGCCGACTTGTTCGAAGCTTTGACCGAGGAAGAGCAGGATACCCTGCGTGGTTTGCTGTTGAAGCTCCTGGCATCATGGAAATGATCTATAAAATCTGTAAGAAAGTCGATTGGATCCAAACAGTGGATCCAGATCGACTTTTTTCATTTTCGCATCCACTTTGAACTCTTTTTCAGTGGATATAAAGCTGGGAAATACAAAATCTGATCCAAATATTGATGATAAGGATTACTTCATTGCAAAAATCTATAAAAAATCATGAAAAGTATTGACACCACGGGCCGGCGTGCTATAATGAAACTAACATATGAACAATTGTTCAAATGAAGGGAGACCCGGAGATGAAGAAAACATATAAGATCGACGTGGATTGTGCGAATTGCGCCAACAAAATGGAGCAGGCCGCGAACGAGACAGAAGGCGTCAAGTGCGCTGTAGTCAATTTCATGACTTTGAAGATGCAGGTGGAGTTCGAAGACGGCGTAGATCGTGACGAGGTCATGCAGCGGGTGCTCGCCAACTGCAAAAAAGTTGAAGATGACTGTGAGATCTTCCTATGAACAAAAAGCAAAAACGCATGCTGCTGCGCATCCTGATCGCGGCAGCATGCATTCTTTTGATCGAAATCATCACCCGCCTGATGAAAGTGCCCGGTTGGGTACGTTTTGCCGCCTATATGATCCCGTATTGCACCATCGGATACGATATCCTGCTGCGGGCATGGAAGGGCATTCGGAAACGGCAGGTCTTTGACGAGAATTTCCTGATGGCGGTGGCCACGGTCGGCGCTATCTTGATCGGTGAATACGTCGAAGGCGTGGCGGTTATGTTGTTCTACCAGATCGGCGAACTGTTCCAGAGCTATGCTGTCGGACGGAGCCGTGCCAGCATCGGCGCACTGATGGACATACGTCCGGACGTGGCGAACGTGGAACTGGAGGATGGTACTACTGAAGAAACGGATCCGGACGATGTGGAGATCGGCACGATCCTGCTGGTCCGGCCGGGCGAAAAGATCCCGATCGACGGCGTCGTGATCAGCGGCAGTTCTTCTCTGGATACCAGCGCTTTGACGGGTGAAAGTGTGCCCCGCACCGCGAAAGAGGGCGATGAGGTCCTCAGCGGCATGATCAACATGACGGGCGTGCTGCGCATCCGTACCACCAAGGAATTTGGCGAGTCCACTGCTTCAAAGATCCTGGAACTGGTCGAAAACGCCTCTTCACGCAAGTCCCGTTCGGAGAATTTCATCTCTCGTTTTGCTCGGTACTATACGCCGGCGGTCTGCTACAGTGCTCTGGCGCTGGCTGTGCTGCCGCCGGTCGTGCGTCTGATCATGGGTCAGGAAGCTATGTGGAGCCAGTGGATCCTGCGTGCTTTGACCTTCCTGGTCATCAGTTGCCCCTGCGCTTTGGTCATCAGCATCCCGCTGGGATTCTTCGCGGGGATCGGCGGCGCCGGCCGTGCCGGTGTACTGGTCAAGGGCTCCGTCTATCTGGAAGCCTTGTCCAAAGTCAGGACCATGGTCTTCGATAAGACCGGCACCCTTACACAGGGCGTCTTCGAAGTGACGGAGATGGAGCCCGTTGGAGCTACAAAAGATGAACTGTTGGAAATGGCGGCCTATGCCGAATACCACAGCAATCATCCCATCGCCCTCAGCCTGAAGCAGGCGTACCTTGAGGAGATCCGGCCGGAGCGCATCGGTGCGGTGGAAGACGTCAGCGGAGAAGGCTTGATCGCGGACGTCGACGGTCATGAGATCGCCGTTGGGAACTTGAAACTGATGCGGCGTGTCAAGGTCACACCAAAAGAGAACCAGCATCCCGGCACGGTCGTCTATGTAGCGAAAGACGAACAGTATATGGGTAGCATCTTGATCAGCGACCGGATCAAGGAGAACGCGCAGGAGGCGATCCGCCGACTGAAGAAAGCCGGTGTGGAACGCACGGTGATGCTCACGGGCGATCGCAGACAAGCAGGAGAAGCCATTGCAAAAGCGCTTGGCATCGATGAAGTGCGTGCGGAACTGATGCCGCAGGACAAGGTCGAGCAGGTCGAGGCGATGCTTCGGGATGGCAAGACACTGGCTTTCGTGGGCGATGGTATCAATGATGCGCCGGTCTTGATGCGTGCCGACATCGGCATCGCCATGGGCGCTCTGGGATCCGACGCCGCGATCGAAGCGGCCGATATCGTCCTGATGGATGATGATCCGCTGAAGATCTCCAAGGCGATCCGCATCGCGCGCAAGTGCATGCGCATCGTTTATGAAAACATCATATTCGCGATCGGGGTCAAACTGATCTGCTTAGGTCTTGGCGCGTTTGGTATCGCGGGCATGTGGCTGGCCATTTTCGCGGACGTAGGCGTGATGGTACTGGCCGTCTTGAATGCGATCCGCACGCTGCGGGTCAAGAATCTGTGAGCAAGGAGACGATATAAATGTCCATTTTTGATATAGAGCATTGTGACGTGCCGGAGATCCACAAGGATCTTTTGCTGAAGGTGCAGAGCCGTTTGCCAGACGAGGATTCATTGTACGATCTGGCAGAACTTTTTAAGGTCTTCGGGGATTCCACGCGCATCCGGATCCTTTTCGCTTTGTTCGACCAGGAACTGTGTGTTTGCGACCTGGCTGCGGCCCTGAACATGACTCAGTCGGCCATCTCTCATCAGCTGCGCCTGCTCAAGCAGAACAAACTGGTGCGCAGCCGCAGGGACGGCAAACAGGTCTTCTACGCGCTGGCGGATGATCATGTGCATTCCATCATGGGTCAGGGTATGGAGCATATACTGGAAGATTAAAATATACTTTGACAATCATGATCAACATGCTTATAATAGGAGAGTGATACTCTGATAAGGAGCTTTAGACCAGCATGTTATTCAATACCAGTATCGGCGTGGATCTGGGCACATCCAGTGTGCTGATCTACATCCGCGGCAAGGGCATCGTCATGCGCGAGCCTTCCGTACTCGCGATCGACACGGACCTGGACAGTCAGGTCGTGGCTGTCGGTGAAACCGCGCGGAGAATGATCGGACGTACGCCGTCTCATATCATGACCATCAAACCCTTGAAAGAGGGTGTCATTTCAGACTACCGCTATGCGGAAAAGATGCTGAAATACTTCATCCAGAAGGCCATCGGCCGCCGGTTCCGCAACCCGGTCATCGCAGTGTGCGTGCCCAGCGGCGTTACCGAGGTCGAACGCAAAGCGGTGCGTGATGCAGCGGTCGCGGCAGGTGCCAGACAGCCGGTGCATGTCATCGAAGAGCCTATCGCGGCAGCCATCGGCGCCGGCATCGATATCAATCGCCCGCGCGGCAGTATGATCGTCGACATCGGCGGCGGTACGTCCGATATCGCCGTGCTGTCCATGGGCGGCGTCGTGGTTTCCAGTTCCGTCAAAACGGCGGGGGACAATTTCGACGAGGCGATCCAGCGTTACATCCGCAAAAAATACAATATCCTCATCGGCCAGCACACGGCAGAAGAAGTCAAGATCCGCATCGGCGCGGCTTCTGAAAAAGCCGAGCGGCGCACTATGGAAGTGCGCGGCCGGGATCTGATCAGCGGCCTGCCGGTGGGTAAGGTCATCGAGTCGCGGGAGATCGCGGAAGCGCTCAGCGAACCGTTGACCGTCATCATCGACGAAGTACGTCACGTCCTGGAGCAGACGCCTCCGGAACTGGCGGCCGACGTTCATGAGAACGGTATCGTGCTGACCGGCGGTGGAAGTCTTTTGGCCGGCATGGACCGTCTCATGCAGGAAAAAGTCGGGGTCGACGTTTTCGTGGCTGAAGATGCGATCTCCTGTGTAGCCATCGGCACCGGGCGATACATCGAGCAGCTGGACAGCGGCCGTATGCGTGACGTGCGCACACAGGAACAAGGCCGCACTAATGAAAGAAAGAGGAAATAAATTTTGAGACGTATATTCTCATCTGAATCCGTCACTGAAGGGCATCCGGATAAGATCTGCGATCAGATCTCGGATGCCGTTCTTGACGCTATACTGGAACAGGATCCTATGGCCCGTGTGGCCTGTGAAACAGCTGTAACGACCGGTCTGGTCCTAGTCATGGGCGAGATCTCGACCGAGTGTTACGTGGATATCCAGAAGATCGTGCGTGAGACCGTGCGGGAGATCGGTTATGACCGGGCCAAGTTCGGCTTCGACTGTGATACCTGCGCTGTGCTTACGGCTCTGGACGAGCAGTCTCCGGACATCGCCATGGGCGTGGATCAGTCGCTCGAGACAAAGGCAGGCCTGGAGCAGGATCAGCTCGGCGCCGGCGACCAGGGTATGATGTTCGGCTTCGCCTGCAAGGAAACGCCGGAAATGATGCCCATGCCGATCGCGTTGGCGCATCGCCTGACCCGCCGCCTGTCGGAAGTCCGCAAGAGCGGGATCCTGCCCTATCTGCGTCCCGACGGTAAGGCCATGGTCTCCGTGGAATATGAAGATGACACGCCGATCCGGGTCAAGACCATCGTCGTTTCCAGCCAGCACAGTGAAGCCGTGCAGATCGAGGATCTGCGCGAGGATATCATCCGTGAAGTCATCCTGCCGATCATTCCGCAAAACCTGATCGATAGTGATACTGTCATCTACGTCAATCCCACCGGGCGATTCGTCATCGGCGGACCGCAAGGCGACTCCGGTCTGACAGGACGTAAGATCATCGTAGATACTTATGGTGGTTACGCCAGCCATGGCGGCGGCGCTTTTTCCGGCAAGGATCCGACCAAGGTGGACCGTTCCGCTGCGTACGCGGCGCGCTATGTGGCTAAGAACCTGGTGGCGGCCGGGCTCTGCGAACGGGCGGAGATCCAGATCGCTTACGCCATCGGTGTTGCCGAACCGGTCTCGATCCTGGTCGATACCCGCGGCACCGGCATCATGCCCGATGAGGAGATCGCACAGATCGTAAAGAATGAATTCGACCTGCGTCCGGCGGCCATCATCCGCTCGCTGGATCTCAGACGGCCCATCTACAAGCAGACCGCGGCTTACGGCCATTTCGGCCGGACCGACATCGATCTGCCCTGGGAGCGGACCGACCGTGTGGAAGCATTGAAGAAATATTGTTGATAACAGGGTGCAGAGCGATCTGCACTCTTTTGTTCAGAGGATATCAGCTTGGATAGAACAGAAAAGCAGATCACAGGTCTTGTCACCGAGGTGATCTACAGTAACGAGGACAACGGCTACCGCATCCTGGAGGTCGAAGTCGAAGGGGCGGAGCCGGCAAAGAGCCGGTCCGGAGGGCAGTTGGGCCTGAATGCCCGCATCACCGTCGTAGGCATCCTGCCGGATGTGCAGCCGGGGGAGACCATTGCGGCGGAAGGGGCCTGGAAGGTACACAGCATCTACGGGGATCAGTTTGAGGTCGCGTCTTTTGAGCGTGTCATGCCGAAGACAGCGCAGCAGATCGAGCGGTACCTGGGGTCCGGCGTGATCAAAGGCATCGGCGTGGCGCTGGCTCATCGGATCGTGGAGCGCTTCGGGGAGCTGACCCTGGAGGTGATGGACCGGGAGCCGGAACGTCTGGCTGAGATCAAGGGCATCAGTAAGCACGGTGCCATGGAGATCGCGGAACAGTTCGCGGAGCAGCACAAGCAGCGGGAAGCCATGCTCTTTATGCAGAAGTATGACATCCCCATGTCCATGGGCCTGCGGATCTACCGGCAGTACAAGGATAAGACCATCCAGATCCTGGAGACCAACCCGTACCGGCTGGCTGAGGATATCCACGGCATCGGCTTCCGCAAGGCGGACCAAATCGCCCGATTGATGGGCACGCCGGAGCAGTCGCCCTTCCGCATTCGGGCGGCGGTGCAGTACGTGCTGCAGGAAGCGGCCGCGGAAGGCCACGTGTTCCTGCCGCGCAGCCTTCTGGAGGACAAGATCTTCCGGTTGACCGAGGCTTCGGGTATCCTGGTCGACAATGCGATCACGGAATTGGTACTGGACCACCGCGTTCTCGAAAAGGAAGAGGACGGTCAGGATCGTGTCTTTTTAGCTTCCTACTATAATGCGGAGTCGGATACGGCCTACAGGTTGCTGGAATTGAAGAAGCAGGCACTGCCGTATCCGGACAATCTCTGCCGGCGTCTTTTGAAAGATGCGGAGGCGGGTGAGAAGATCGAATTGTCCGAGGAGCAGCGGGAAGCGATCCTGGCTGCGCTGACCAACGGTGTGCAGGTGATCACCGGCGGCCCCGGTACCGGCAAGACCACGATCATCAACACACTGCTGAAGATTCTGGACGATCTGCAGGCAGAAGTCCTTTTAGCCGCGCCGACGGGCCGTGCGGCCAAGCGGATGACGGAGACCACCGGCCGCGACGCTTCTACGGTGCATCGTATGCTGGAGATGCAGTACGCGGAGGAAGCCTTCGGCGGTCGCGCCATGTTCCAGCGCAATGAGGAAAACCCGCTGGAGGCGGATGTCATCATCGTGGACGAGATGTCGATGGTGGATATCCAGCTCATGCACAGCCTGCTCAAGGGCATCAGTCCAGGCACGCGTTTGATCCTGGTCGGCGATGCGGATCAGCTGCCTTCCGTCGGTCCCGGCAACGTTCTGCGTGACATTATCGCGTCCGAAGCGGTGGCAGTAGCGCGCCTCAGTCAGATCTACCGGCAGGCGGAGCAGAGCGATATCGTCCTCAATGCCCACCGCATCAATGATGGCCAGTACCCGGAGTTCAACCGGCAGGGCACAGACTTTTTCCTGATGCGGCGTCGGCTGCGTGAGGAAGTGCCGCCGACGCTGGTCGACGCGATCCTGCACCGGATCCCGAAATTCGCCAAATGCTCACCCACCGAGGATATCCAGGTGCTGACGCCCATGAAGCGCGGCATGCTGGGCGTGGAAGCACTGAATCCGCTGCTGCAGGATGCCTTGAATCCCAAGAGCGCGAAAAAGAATGAAATGGAGTACCGCGGCGTGACGTATCGCGAGGGCGATAAAGTGATGCAGGTACGCAACAATTACAATATGCCTTGGCGCGTGCTGAACCGCTATGGTTACCCCATCGAGGAAGGGGAAGGCGTCTTCAATGGCGACATCGGCCGCATCAAATCGATCGATCCGACAGACAAATGTCTGACCGTGATCTTCGATGAGGCGCGGGAAGTCGAATATGACTACGCTTCGCTTGAGGAACTGGAGATGGCCTACGCCATCACGATCCACAAAGCGCAGGGCAGTGAAAGCCCTGTCATCGTGATCCCGCTCTTCAGCGGACCGGATGTGCTTTTCACTCGCAATCTCCTGTATACGGCGGTCACCCGGGCAACGCGCTACTGCATCGTCGTGGGCAGTGAATCCATGGTGCAGCGCATGGTCGACAACGATACCCAGGCCGTTCGTTACACGGCGTTGAAGACGCGCCTGCAGGAAGCGGCCGGATTGGCCGCACCCCCGTCCCACAACCTTTCGATCGACGATTTTGCATAAAACATAAAAGGAGGTCATGTGTCCGTCCTTCGTTACATTCTCTTTCCGAAACGTTGTTTTCTCTGTGCGCAGATCCTGCCGGCCTTTAGTGAAGCGGCACTTTGCGGAGAGTGCAGCCTGGAACCCTATCGCTTCGGCCCCGTCCGCTGCCGCCTATGTTCGGGTCCTGTCCCGGAGGAAGCGGAGGCCGAGGCGGTCTGTGTGTCCTGTCTCATGCATGGATCCACGGTACCCGGCAGGGCTCTACTGCGGTATACCGACGGGTTCCGTGAATCGATCCATCGGTTCAAGTATGAGGATCAGTGGTCTTATGCGGCGGACTATGCCAGGTTGGCCATAGAGGAGGATCCTGATGCATTCCGGGACGCCGCGTGTCTGATCTCGATACCGATCCATCCCAGCCGCCTGCGGACGCGCGGGTATAATCAGGCGCTGGTGCTGGCGCAGGCCTTGTCCCGGGAGACGGGCATCCTTGTCTGCGATATACTGGAGCGGACCCGGGCGACCGCTGCCCAGAACCAGCTGTCCTCCCATGCCCGCAGGGAGAACATGCATGGCGCGTTTGCGCTCGTTCCGCAGGCGGAAGAGATCATACACAGGCTGCCGCCGGGCGATCTTCTGCTGGTGGACGATATCTATACGTCCGGCAGTACCATCGAGGAAGCGGCGCGTACTTTGGAGCCGGCCTTGCATGGCAGAAAGGTCCGATTCTTTACTTTGGCCCTGAAAACCGTGTCTTTTTAAGAAAAATCCCGTAGGAAAGCGAAAAAACTGCTTGACTTCATGAACCCCCCGTGCTACAATCATTAGGCAACGCTGAAGGGTTCTTTTTTTTTGCGCAGCGAGCCCGACAAACGCTGAAGAGTAGAAACGCAAGCGCTGGCGTTTGCGTTTCCACTCTTCAGCACTTGGCGGGCGTAGGACATGAGCACCCGAAGGGTGCGAATGTACGACGCGCAAGGTGCATAAGCGCCTTGTACTTGCGATGATCTGGGGATACGATACTCGGATCTATGCAGAAAGACAAAGCCCTGCAAGGCAGATGCGACAAGATCAACCAATGGAGGTGGAAGTTGTGCGTACTAGAATCACGTTAGAGTGCACAGAGTGTAAACAGCGGAATTACAACACGATGAAAGACAAAAAAGCACACCCCGACAGGATGGAAACCAAAAAGTACTGCCGTTTCTGTCAGCGTCATACCCTTCATAAAGAGACCCGTTAAGGTCTGACGAAGGAGGCATTACGTTGTCATTTAAATGGAAAGAGCTGAAAAGCGAGTGGAAAAGGATCGTCTGGCCCACTAAGAAAGAACTTGCTCAGAAAACCGGACTCGTCATCGTATTTTGCGCAGTATTTTCTGCGATCATCGGTTTGTTCGATTTTGTATTCTACAAATTGCGCACGTTGATCCAGGGAATCTTTGTTAAATAACGAGGAAGAGCTATGGCAGAAGAAGTAAAAGAAGCAAAATGGTATGCGGTGCATACCTACTCCGGTTACGAGAACAAGGTCAAAGCGAACATCGAAAAGTCCGTCGATAACCGCGGCATGCAGGATCAGATCCTGGAAGTGGCGGTTCCGATGGAGGACTGCATCGAAGAACGCAACGGCAGACAGGTCGTCGTTCAGCGCAAGATCTTCCCCGGCTACGTTCTGGTCAAGATGGCCATGAACGAGAACACCTGGTACGTCGTCCGCAATATCCGCGGCGTCACAGGGTTCGTAGGTCCCGGATCCGATCCGGTACCGCTGTCCGATGAGGAGATCGATCGTCTCGGCATCCATGGCACGGTCCGTAAGGTCCGTTTCGAAGTCGGCGAGAGTGTGAATGTCATCGACGGTCCCATCACGGGCGTCGGCCGCATCACCTCGATCGACGAAGCTACGGAAACGGTCATCGTGTCCCTGACCCTCTTCGGAGGCCAGGAGACGCCGGTCGAACTGAACTTCCGACAGATCGCGAAGATCAGCTGAAAATCGTATGGATTTCTAAACTATTGGAGGTAAATTACACATGGCAAAGAAAGTTACTGGCTATATCAAGCTGCAGATCCCGGGCGGCAAGGCTACACCGGCACCTCCGGTGGGTCCGGCTCTGGGTCAGCACGGCGTCAATATCGCGCAGTTCACGAAAGAGTTCAATGCGAGAACTGCGAATGCGGCCGGCATGATCACCCCCGTCGTGATCACTGTTTATCAGGACCGCAGCTTTACATTCATCACCAAGACACCGCCGGCGGCGGTTCTGATCAAGAAGGCTTGCGGTATCGAATCCGGTTCCGGCAGCCCGAAGGCGACCAAGGTCGCGAAGATCACCAAGGCTCAGGTCCAGGAGATCGCTGAGCTCAAAATGCCCGATCTGAATGCCGGCAGCCTGGAAGCTGCTATGAGCATGATCGCTGGCACAGCCCGCAGCATGGGCGTAGTCGTAGTCGACTAAAATATATCGACCGTAATTACGGCCCGGACGTTATCGTGTTCGTCCGGTCCGGCACAGGATCTGGAAACCATAGTAAGGCTCCGCTGGCCTGAAGGTTTCGTTGTGGGAGGGTCACTCCCGTACTACCACAAGGAGGATAACTCATGAAAAAAGGTAAAAAGTATTTAGAGGCTGCGAAGAAGTACGATAAGCAGACTCTGTATACTCCGGCTGAGGCGCTGGGAAAAGTTATTGAGATGGCGCCTGCCAAGTTCGATGAAACTGTAGAAGTACATGTGCGTCTGGGTGTTGACGGCCGTCATGCGGATCAGCAGGTCCGCGGTGCGATCGTTCTGCCGCACGGTACCGGTAAGACCGTCCGCGTCCTGGTCTTCGCCAAAGGCGACAAGGCTAAGGAAGCAGAAGCCGCTGGCGCTGATTTCGTCGGTGCCGAGGATATGGTCCAGAAGATCCAGCAGGAAAACTGGTTCGATTTCGACGCTGTCGTTGCGACCCCGGATATGATGGGTGTCGTTGGACGTCTGGGTCGTCTTCTGGGTCCCAAAGGTCTCATGCCTAACCCGAAGTCCGGTACTGTTACACCGGATGTCACCCGCGCCATCAACGATATCAAAGCTGGTAAAGTCGAATATCGTCTGGACCGCTTCAATATCATCCATTGCCCGATCGGCAAGGTTTCTTTCGGACCTGAGAAGCTCGGAGAAAACTTCCGTACTCTGATTGGTGCTATTATAAAGGCGAAGCCGGCCGCTGCCAAAGGCCAGTATCTGCGCTCCATCACCATGGCTTCCACCATGGGCCCGGGTGTCAAAGTCAACACCCTGCGCGCTGAGGACTGATCCGCTTACGCCATAAAAACCGCTTGACAATTGAGGTATAGTCCGCTATACTCATGAAGTCTATATAAGGAAAACCGAAGACAGCAGGTGACACCGTATGTGTCGTAACCGTCGCGGCCTGCCGAGGTGCAAAAGTAGAGTCATACAATGCAGCCTTTTTCTTCGGAAGAAGGCTGTTTTCTTCGGAACTCCTGCAAAAATCTACGAAAGGAGTATGTAACCCAGTGGCAAAGATCGAAGCAAAATCAAAGATCGTTGATGAGATCAAGGCAAAGGTCGAGAAGGCCAGCGCTATGGTCCTGGTAGATGCCCGTGGTCTGAACGTTGCGGATGATACCGTACTTCGTAAGAAGCTGCGCGAGTCCGGCGTCGATTACAAGATCTACAAAAACACCATGATCAATTTCGCGATCAAGGATACCCCGTTCGAACCCCTCGCAAAGCATCTGGAAGGCCCCACCGCCGTCGCATTCAGCTATGAAGACGCTACGGCTGCCGGCCGTGAGCTGGACGCTTTCGTCGAGAAGTACGAGCACCTGGCATTCAAAGCCGGTGTCATCGACGGCAATTATTATGATGAAGAAACGATCAAGGTCATGGCGAAGATCCCGTCTCGCGAAGTCCTGCTGTCTCGTCTGTTAGGCAGCTGGAAAGCTCCGATTTCTTCCTTCGCTCGTGTCGTCAAGGAGATCGCAAAAGCACAGGGCGGCGAAGAATAAGGCCTCCCGTATGGACCCTCAGGATCCTAAAAACCTAACAAAAAATCAAAGGAGAATATTAGAATGGCTAACATTCAGGAAATCATCGAGGCCATCAAGGGCCTTACCGTATTAGAGCTGAACGAGCTGGTTACCGCTTGTGAAGAAGAGTTTGGCGTTTCCGCCGCTGCTGGTGTCGCTGTTGTCGCCGGCCCCGCTGTTGAAGTTGAAGAGAAGACCGAGTTCGATGTCGAGCTGACCGAGATCGGTGCTGAGAAGATCAAAGTTATCAAGGAAGTCCGCGGTATCACCGGTCTGGGCCTGAAGGAAGCTAAGGAACTCGTTGAGTCCGCTCCGAAGGTCGTTAAGGAAGCCGTTTCCAAGGAAGAAGCCGAAGAGCTGAAGAAGAAGCTCGAAGACGTCGGCGCAAAGGTTACCTTGAAGTAAGAAATCCAGCATCATACGAAAATGTAAAAAGCCCTCTGCTTGCAGAAGGGCTTTTATATTTTCATATGATGCGCCAAAGATATGAGGACGAAGTGCGGAGCACGAAAGTCCGAATATCTTTGAGTGGGTGGGAGCGAAGCCGTATAGGGGGTTCTACGTTCTGTTTTGAGCTAACTGAAGAATAGGACGTAAGGAGTTTGCTGATTTACGTTCTGTTTTGAGCTAACAGAAGAATAGGACGTAAGGAATTTGCTCATTTACGTTCTGTTTTGAGCTAACAGAAGAATAGGACGTAAGGAATATGCTCATTTACGTTCTGTTTTGAGCTAACTGAAAAATAAGACGTAAGGAGTCTGCCCATTTACGTTCTGTTTTGAACAGATCAAATTATAGACCGTAATCTATATGGCTCTATTACGTTCTGTCATGATCGAGTCGAATTATAGAACGTAATGAGCCGGATTCAGTACGTTTTCTCATGAACGTATCAAACTATAGAACGTAATGTGTCTGATTCTATTACGTTCTGTCATGAGCGAATCGAATTATTGAACGTAATGAGCCAAATCCATTACGTTCGGACTTAAGCAGATCGAATAATAGAACGTAATGTGCGGCAAGTGGTATGACATATAGATATTTCCACAGACGATCAATAATCAGCGTCATTGATATCAAAGAAAAACAAGCCATTTTATTAAGATGCGATTTTCCTCGCTGTTTATATCTTTTAACCGAGAAGTTTTATTCCATGCTCCGAAAACAACATAGGTTCCGAAGATCTATTATGCGGCATGATGTCTCAAGAATATGAGCGCACAGCATAAAGCCCGAAGGCTCAAGATATGCCCAGATAGAATATCAAAATATGCATTATAACTATTAGCAAAGTACATTGTAATCTGTTATTCTATGTCTGTACAATATTAGCGGAGGCATACCCATGAAGAAAATATATGCATTGATCGTACTTGCAGCCATGGTCCTGGCTGTTCCCGGATGCCAAAAGGCAGTATCCAGTAATCCAAGTGAAATGAGTCAGAAGGAAGAACCTGCCAGCAGTCAGGAAGGATCCTCGTATAACGAATCACATGTGACTAGCAGCGAAGACCAGGAAATCTTTGACCAGACGTCTGAGGACGCCCTGGAGGATGATCAGATGAATGAACAGAAAGCAGAAAGCAAGGAGACGGAATCGATGTTGCAATTGATGATCGGAGAGACTGTTGTGAAAGTGGCGTGGGAGGACAATGCCTCTGTTGCGGCGCTATTGGAAATGGCAAAGGAAAGTCCCCTCACCATACAGATGTCCATGTACGGTGGCTTTGAGCAGGTCGGCTCGATCGGTACGAGTCTCCCGAAAGATGATGTACAGACCACCACGGAGGCTGGCGACATCGTGCTGTATTCAGGGAATCAGATCGTGGTATTCTACGGTTCCAATTCCTGGGCTTATACAAGGCTTGGAAAGATCACAGATCAGACCGCTTCGGAAATGGAAGGCCTGTTGGGCCATGGAGACGTGACGCTTACGATCTCGGTACAGTGAACGAGGCGGAAACCATAAGGAGTATGTATGAGAAGTATGCTTCAAAGAACGTTTGTATTGTTTTTGATCCTGTGTCTTGGGTCCGTGCTTGTGACCGGATGCAGGAATACCGCGGCCCAACCGAAGGCGGAAACAAAGGAAACTTCGGAAACGTCGGTGAAGGTCCCGGATGTTCCGGAAGTGGAGCAGGAAGCGCAGGGCGAAGGTCCTGTCGTGTATTTTACTTCCGATATTACGGCCGATGGTCTTGTAAAGCTGTATGAGTCGCTCGGCTGGACACCGACCGGCAACGTGGCGGTCAAAATCTCTACCGGAGAACCGCCTGCCAGCAATTATCTGCGGCCGGAGCTGATCGGGGATCTGGTGCAGCTTTTGGATGGTACGATCGTGGAGTGCAACACCGCTTATGGAGGATCGCGCTCCAGTAGCGCCATGCACAAACAGGTCGCCGAGGATCATGGATTCACCGCGATCGCACCGTTCGACCTGATGGACGAGGAGGGCGAGATCGAGTGGCCCGTAACAGGTGGAACGCGGCTCGACCGCATCATCGTCGGCAGTCATGCGGAAAACTATCAGGACTGGGTGATCCTTTCCCATTACAAAGGCCATCAGATGGCGGGCTTCGGAGGCGCGATCAAAAACGTAGGGATCGGGGCGTCTTCCGCGAGCGGGAAGGTGCTGGTGCATTCGGCGGGAACGAGAACGTCCGGCAGCATCATGTACAGCGATCAGGATGCATGGCTGGAAGCGCTTGCTGAGATGGTGGACGGTTTCGTGGATCACGTCGGGACGGAGCATATCATCTATATCAACGTGATGAACCGTTTGTCTGTGGACTGCGATTGCAATGGTCATCCGGCAGAACCGGACATCCATGATATCGGGATCCTCGCATCGACGGATCCCGTGGCGCTGGACCAGGCGTGTTATGATCTTGTGGCGCAGGCAGAGGGCAATGAGGCGCTGATGCGTCGGATCGAGCGTCAGCATGGACTGCACACCCTGGAGCATGCGGAGGAGATCGGCCTGGGCAGCAGAACATATCAGTTGGTAGACATCGATGAGTGAAGCCTTTACGATCCTGCGAAGGGAGTTCATTTATATTTGGTACTATTTCGATATCCAGTTCCGGCAGATCTTCTGGTACTGGGTCATCGGCATGGTGATCGGCTCCTTCATCTCCGTTTTCGCGAAGGACGGGATCCATAGACTTTTTGCAGGCATACAGCAGAAAAAGTGGGGCGTGGTGGGTATCGTTCCGGCCTGCCTCCTGGGCATTGCTTCGCCGCTTTGCATGTATGGGACCATCCCGATCGCGGCATCCTTCAGAAAGCAGGGTATGCGGGAGGACTGGCTTGCCGCCTTCATGATGGCTTCCATCCTTCTGAATCCGCAGCTGATCATCTACAGCGCTGCCCTTGGGATCACCGCCCTGACGGTGCGGATCATCACCTGTTTTTTGTGCGGCATCTGCGCGGGACTCGTGATCCATTTCGTATATAAGGATAAAGAATTCTTCGATTTCAAAGGGTTTTCGGAGCGGACGAGCCATGATACGCATCCCAACCTGCTGGTCCGCTATCTTTTGAATCTGTGGAGGAACGTGAAGGCGACCGGCTTGTATTTCCTTTTCGGCATCCTGCTGTCGGCGCTGTTCCAGCGGTATGTACCACAGGATCTGATGGTACGTGTGTTTGGTGGAAATGAGGCTTGGGGCGTGTTGATGGCAGCGACCATCGGTGTGCCGCTGTATGCCTGCGGCGGAGGGACGATCCCGCTGCTGCGCAGCTGGCTTGCGGAAGGCATGAGCCTAGGCAGTGCTGCTGCCTTTATGATCACAGGCCCGGCGACCAAGATCACAAACCTCGGTGCTTTGAAGATCGTGATGGGGGTGAAGCGGTTCATCCTGTACCTGATCTTCGTTATGTTATATGCCCTGATCAACGGTCTGTTGATCGACTTGATTCTTTGATGCCCTTCGCAGGAGGGCATTTTCTTTTGCTTGTAACAGGAAAGTAATATTCATTTCATAAAGTTATGCTAAAAACCATAAAAATAACCCTTGACACAGATTGACAAGGGTGATATAGTAATAAATTGCATTATAGTGGATAATTAGCCATTTATGGCCGTTTGACGGTCATAGTGTACCACATTGTCATGCGTTTTGCAATATAAACTTCAAGGAGTGAAACATTCTTATGGAAAAAAACCGTATCCACACACAACCGTATGGAAACCGGATCCGCATGTCCTTCGCCAGAGAGAAATCTGTTCTGGAAATGCCCAATCTGCTGGACGTCCAGAAGGATTCCTACAACTGGTTCATCGATGAAGGCCTGCGGGAAGTATTTGAGGATATCAATCCGATCGTGGATTTCAGCGGCAACCTGTCTCTGGAATTCGTGGATTTCAATTTGAAGAGCACGCCGAAATATTCCATCCAGGAAGCGAAAGAGCGTGACGCGACGTATTCCGCCCCCTTGAAGGTCAAAGTACGCCTGACAAATGGTGAGACCGGCGAAGTACAGGAGCACGAAGTCTTTATGGGCGATTTCCCGCTCATGACCGAGACCGGTACGTTCGTCATCAACGGTGCTGAGCGAGTCATCGTTTCTCAGCTGGTCCGTTCTCCCGGCATCTACTATGCCCGCACCATCGATAAGACCGGTAAGAATCTGTATTCTTCCACCGTCATTCCGAACCGCGGCGCATGGCTGGAGTATGAGACGGATTCTAATGATATTTTCTACGTCCGTGTCGACCGTAACCGCAAACTGCCGGTCACGGTGCTGATCCGCGCCCTGGGTGTCGGTACCGATGCCGAGATCCGCGAAATGTTCGGTGAGGATCCCAAGCTTCTGGCAACACTGGAGCGTGATACCACCCGTACGGTGGAAGAAGGTCTGATGGAGATCTATCGCCGCCTGCGTCCGGGTGAGCCGCCTACGGTCGAGAGTTCCAAGAGTCTGCTGTACGGCATGTTCTACGACAGCCGCCGCTACAATCTGGCGCGTGTCGGCCGTTATAAGTTCAACAAGAAGCTCATGCTGCACAACCGCATCGTGGGCTGTGTCCTGATGGAAGATGTCGTCAATCAGGCGACCGGTGAGCTCCTGGCTTCCGCCGGCGAAGTGCTGACAGAGCAGCTGTGCGACGATATCCAGAACGCCGGCATCCCGTATGTCATCGTCAATCGGGAAGAGACGCCCGTCAAGATCCTCAGCAACCTGATGGTCGACATCAAGACCCATCTGGATCTGACCGACGAGCAGCTCAAGGCCTGCAATATCGGCGAGCTGGTCTATTTCCCGGTCCTGGAAGAGATCCTGGAAGCGGATCTTTCCGGCGATGAACTGTTGGAGACTCTGAAGAAAGAGTCCTATCGTCTGATCCCGCGTCATATCACATTCGAGGATATCATGGCGTCGATCAACTACAATATGCACCTGGATTACGGCATCGGCAATGTCGATGATATCGACCATCTGGGCAACCGCCGCATCCGCTGCGTCGGCGAACTGCTGCAGAACCAGTTCCGCATCGGTCTGGCCCGCCTGGAGCGTGTCGTACGCGAGCGTATGACCACACAGGATCTGGACGATGTCACGCCGCAGGCGCTGATCAACATCCGTCCGGTAACGGCTGCTGTCAAGGAGTTCTTCGGAAGCTCCCAGCTGTCTCAGTTCATGGATCAGAACAACCCGCTGGCCGAGCTTACCCACAAGCGCCGTCTGTCCGCGCTGGGTCCCGGCGGTCTGTCCCGTGACCGTGCCGGTTTCGAAGTCCGTGACGTACATCATTCTCATTATGGACGTATGTGCCCCATCGAGACACCTGAAGGCCCGAACATCGGTCTGATCAACTCGCTGGCGACGTATGCCCGCATCAACCGTTACGGTTTCATTGAATCCCCCTATCGTAAGATCGACAAATCCGGCGACGCGCCTGTCGTTACGGAGGATGTCATTTATATCACTGCTGACGAGGAAGAGAAGTACCGCGTCGCGCAGGCGAACGAGCCGCTGGATGAGCAGGGCCATTTCCTGCACAGCCGTGTTACCGGCCGTTTCGGCGAGGACAACATCGAGCTCGAACCCGAGCGCATGGATCTGATGGACGTGTCTCCGCGCCAGGTCTTCTCTGTCGCGACCACGCTCATCCCGTTCCTGGAGAACGATGACGCGCATCGTGCCCTGATGGGCTCCAACATGCAGCGTCAGGCAGTGCCTCTTCTGGTAACGGAGAAGCCGATCGTCGGTACCGGAATGGAATACAAGGCGGCTATGGACTCCGGTTCCTGCATCATCGCGAAGCGCTCCGGTACGGTCGAGTCCGTCTCCGCCGTCAAGATCCGCGTGCGTGCCGATGAAGACGGTACCGTGGATGTCTATGAACTGCTGAAGTTCCAGCGTCAGAACCAGAGCACCTGCTTCAATCAGCGCCCGGTGGTCAACAAGGGTCAGCATGTAGAGGCGGGCGAAGCCATTGCCGATGGTCCTTCCACCGATGAGGGCGAGCTGGCTCTGGGTAAGAATCCGCTCATCGGATTCATGACCTGGGAAGGTTACAACTACGAGGATGCGGTATTGCTGAGTGAGCGTCTGGTCGCTGAGGATATCTACACCTCCGTACATATCGAAGAATACGAGACTGAAGCCCGTGAGACCAAGCTGGGTCCGGAAGAGATCACGCGCGACATCCCGAACGTCGGTGAAGATGCGCTGAAGGATCTGGACGAGCGCGGTATCATCCGCATCGGTGCCGAAGTCCACGCC